>Ga0265595_1000885_pt1 | contig 24848 bp, 25 predicted proteins | sample saktaG_15_FD_190148 | JGI IMG/M metagenome (GOLD analysis project Ga0265595, IMG submission 190148) | Saline water microbial communities from Sakinaw Lake, British Columbia, Canada - sak_2013_06_06_50m | ecosystem: Environmental > Aquatic > Non-marine Saline and Alkaline > Saline ...
TTATAAAAGTAAATTTTCAAGGGAAGGTGCGGAAAGGAATATTCAAGCCGCGGAAGAAGCTATCAGATTAACAGAAAATCTCTTAAAGAATAAAAAATCGTAGTAGAATGATGTGGGGTCGCGTCTTCACTTTTGACAGTTTAATCTTTCCGGACTCCGGATAACAGGATAAATAAACGTTAAATATGAAGACGCGACCCCTTATACGTCCAGTAGAATCTATGGCAATAAACATGATGCGGCCAGGGTAAGGATAAAAAGGGAGAACCAAGATGGCAAAAAAATACAAGACAAAGGCCCCGAATAGAAAAACACTAAAAAAATACTGGAAAGCCCTCGAGATACTGGAAAGCAGGCACTTTAAAGAAATATGGGATTTAGAAAAGAAAATGGCTAAGGAGACAGGCATAAAGGATATTTGTTTTTTTAGCTGTGACGGGGATTATGTCGGCATAGGAAATGGGAGCAGGACTATGAAATTAGTCCAAGATCTTAGGGGAACTGAATGAGGTGTAAAAAAACATTCTGCCTGTATTCTCTTCCGGAGAAAAAATATGAAAGAGCCCTCAGAATTATTTAACAATTTAATTTACCATTCCGAGTATCTTAAGGCAACCATAAAAGAAGGAGTTGCCGCGCTTAAACCTTATGCGAAGGAACTGGAGGTTATTCATATAAGGATCGATTATCCGGATTCATCCACTTGGCGAAAGAAGAAGTATTGGCATATCTCAAAAGAAGAAATATGCTCGCGGCTGGATGAATGGGTCTTTAAGCATCTTATCGACCAAAATGAGTACGCCGCCTATCTTGAGCGATATCGTCCCGCGAAGGCGCGGGAGGAGATTGGGGATATCGATGAGCATATCATGAATATGCATTATCGGCCGCAGGCGATAAAGATATTACGCGGTAAGAAATCCTTCAATCTGGCGCGCTGGACAAAGAAACGCGTTCGCATGGAATACAGGCGTCGTTCTAACCTATATTGGAAAAATGGAGATGAGTACAGGTATTGCAACCCTGTTGAAAGTTTATTTATTCGAAAGAATGGCGGCGACAAAGAGGTGATCGGTATAGGCGGCTTCGGAGGTTCCGGACAGCGCGAAATGTGCACTTTTTTTACAGCGGTCTTTTATTTATTGAGCAAAAAGACGCGAATCCCGCATTATTTGTTTAATCAGAACGGCTTTAACGAGCTTGAATATATTGGACGAAAACACAGCACGGTATTAATACCGGGTTTCGGGAGCAATTTTGATTTAGATAAACGCCTCTACATGGAAATTCAGAAGAAGGGTTTTTATTGGAAATAACAAAAACGAAATTTTTGGAACTTCGTATTAAGGGGACGCACAACTTAATTAAATTGAAGACGGCCGAAGAAGAGATTAACAGGATTAAACAATGAACTACTGGTGGACGTCAGATTATCATTTTTCACATTTCAATATCATCCGATATTGTAAGAGGCCGTTTGAGACGGCTGAGGAAATGAACGAGACGATCATCAAGCGGCATAACGAAAGAGTCAAGCCCGACGATACGGTTTTCTTTCTGGGTGACTTCATTTTTAAAGGCGGAAAAGAAGGTGGAGTAGACAAGTATCGGCAATTTGAAAAGAGACTAAATGGCAAGTTCATTTTTATCAAGGGTAACCACGACCGGAACAATAGCCTCAGGACGATCATCACGAAAATGTATATCCATTATGGGGCCAAAAATATCTGCATGACACATCGGGCGGAGGACGCCGATCCTAATGTGCCGTGGAATTTTTGCGGCCATGTTCATGAAAAGTACAAGGTAAAACGATTGAATGAGAACTCCTTGGTTGTGAATCTCTGCGTCGAGGTTTGGAACTATTATCCGGTTTCATTTAATGAGATCAATTCTTCTGTCGCCGCGTTTCTAAAAGAAGAAAAGCAAGGCGATGAGATGGAATTAAGGGGACACACAACTTAATTCGCCATGGAGAGTATAAGCACATGAAAAAAACTTGTAGGGTAATAACATGCGAGTACTGCGACCTTGATGTCTATTTGAACGTAAAGCTCTTCTATGGATCCGCCGGTTATCGCGTCGTCAAAGATAAGCCGTTGCCGGATGCGGATCTCCTGGTAATACTTCGCGGAAGCCGGGAAATCTCTGATCACGAATACGAGGGCGTTGTCCATGCCTATGATTATGTCAGGGAGTATAAGATCAACTGGAAAGAGCGCTTTCCGAAAGCGAAGAGAATATTCGTCATATCGCCGACCCCGCCGGAATGCCCGGACGGAGTTACTTATGTAAAAGGATATCTTCCGGTGATCCCCGAGCTATGGCAGGGAACGCTTAATAAGAAGGACAGTCGGCCGGTGCATATATCGCATTTTAAACCGATGGGCGAAGACAGATACCAGCAGGACCTTTTAAAGCTTATAAAGAGCGGTCTTGTGCGAGCCTATGGCAAAAAGTGGGGCGAGGCAGGCATTAAGGCAAAGCCTTTAAGTTACCGGCAGGTAGACCGGATGTTTGCGGCTTCATCATGCTGTTATGGGCTGATGTATCCTTATCAACGAGGGAAGACTTTATCAGGGAGGATGTGGCAGGCGCCGCTTAAAGGCTGTTTTGTGATAAGTGAGGAAGGCACCAACATAGCCAGCAGCCCCGGGGTTATCGAGGTAAGCGGCCTTAGCGCGGATAATCTTTTAGCAATCAAACATAGAATTGAAAAATGCAAGGCTCTTGCAGTAGAAGCTGCCGGATATTGGAAAACAGCTACGCAAATCCTGGCAGATGAGTTAGGGTTAAAGATTAGTCCGGAGTTGATTTCTAACCGCAGTATTAGCATGTGTAAAAAAGAACTATTTCTGCAGCATATTTCTTTTATTTTTAGCCGGATCATCAAGCGTATTAAGCGAATCCTTGGGCCGCGTCGCATTCTTTTAGCTATTCTCCAAACTGTAGAGCGTCCTTTCCGGGCCTTGCAGGTTAGGAGGATGTTTAAGCTGACTGATAAAAGACCGCTTTATCTCGTCGTCGAGACGGTCAATACCTGTAATGCCCATTGTGTATTCTGCTGCTACGGCAAGACCAAAATTAAACCGCAAGTGCTGCCTCTGGATATTTTCGAAAAGGTTATCCGGGAATATTCCGAAATGGGGGGCGGCGCCGTTAGCCTGACCCCTGTGCCGGGAGAAATTCTCTTGGACCCTCATCTCATCAAGCGTTATGAGATATTGGCAAAATATAAGAATATCGGTCAGGTTAGCTTTACGACCAACGGGATCGCCTTCGAAAAATATTCCGATGAGGACTTGAAATATATTTTAAGATCGTCTTTCATGATCCAGGTCAGTATCGGCGGCCTCGATAGGGAAGGGTATAAGAACCTTTATCAGGTTGACCAGTTTGAAAATGTCCTTAATTCGGTATCGAGATTATTGGATTTGAAGAAAACTATCGGTAGTGATGCGCATATCCATCTATCATTTAGGACGAATAATCCTAACTTTGAAGAAATGTACCACGAACAATTGGAAGCATACAAGCGTCAGGGATGTCTGGTGTCGCACATATCCTGTTACGGAAATTTCGGAGGCATAGTAAAAAGCGGCGAAGTAAAAGATGTATCGATAATCAATGGCAGCGGTTTGAAGAAGCACGAGACTTGCGTTTATCCGCTTCTTGCGCCATCCGTATTGCCGAATGGCCTGATTACAAATTGCGGTTGCGTGGATGTAAATGGGGATTCCCTGATCATCGGAGATGAGCTCCATAATTCACTGTGCGATTGCTGGAACTCAAAGGAAAGAAAAAATATATCGGATTCCTTCAGGCAAGGCAAGCTAGTAGATCTATGCAGACAATGCAGTATGTACAGGCCTTCGGCGCATCTTGCAGAGCCTGTTTACAAAAATATCCGCTCTTATCAGAAACTGCCCTTAGAATTTTACATGATGTATGGAGGATAAGGGCGCGAGAAATAAAAAAGTTATCGATTTGATATACAGCTGGGGCTATAGCCAAAAAGAGATAGCGGACAGTTTGAATATGCACTATTCCAGTATCAGTAAGATTCTACGCAGGGGCAAGGAGCAAGCAAAAGCAGGGGGCGGCAAGTGAAAAGTCAAGATTCAAGACCTGACCCCATTTTACCACATTTTACCATTTTAACATTTTAAACAATAGCTCTGATTTGTTGATTTGTGATTTTAAATAACTGGGGGTTATAAAAGATGTCTACTCATAAAAGTATAATTGGTAAAGAGTACGTTCAGCTCTTAGATGAAATTAAGGCGCGTATTTTTACGGCGCGGATTCAGGCAATACGATCTGTAAATAAGGAGCTTATTAAACTTTATTGGGATATAGGAAAAAGCATAATTGAGCGGCAGAGAAAATATAAGTGGGGAAACGCGGTTGTTGAGAAACTCGCGAATGATCTGCAGGAAGATTTTAAAACCTCATCTGGTTTTTCAGTTCAAAACCTCTGGTATATGCGTCAATTTTACCTCGAGTACAAAGACGACTCAATTCTCCAACAAGCTGTTGGAGAATTGCCGTGGGGACATAATATTCTAATTATGCAGAAAGTAAAAAATGCGGGAGAGAGGAAATACTATATAGCGTCCAGTATTAAGTTTGGCTGGTCGAGAAACGTCCTTCTCAATCAGATAAAAGCCGGCGCCTATACACTGAGTCTGAAGCAAAAAATTAATAATTTCCCTAAAACCCTGCCTGCGCATTTGAGTGAACAGGCGGATGAAACAATGAAAAGCGTCTACAGTCTCGATTTCCTTGGTATCACAAAGCCGGTTTTAGAGCGTGAGCTGGAAAAGAGGCTTGTCGAGAAAATGAAGCAATTTATTTTAGAGCTCGGGTTCGGATTTACGTTTATCGGCAATCAACATCGCCTTACTCTCGGAAATAACGAATATTTTATTGATCTGCTGTTTTATAACCGTAAGCTAAAATGTCTTGTTGCTGTGGAGCTCAAGACCGGTAAGTTTGAGCCGGAATACGCCGGTAAGATGGATTTTTACCTGAATCTTTTAGACGAACAGGTTAAGCTAAAAGATGAAAATGCATCTATCGGAATCATTTTGTGCGCCGAAAAAGATAATATTGTGGTGGAATATGCCTTACGCAGCGTCAAAAAGCCTGTGGGGGTGGCCGAGTATTATTTGACGAAAAAACTGCCTAAGGCATTTAAGGGAAAACTGCCTAACGCACAGGCCTTGAGATTGTCGTTACAGCAGGAATTTAAAAATAGGAAATAGGGCGCTGTCCCAAATCTCTAATATTATTTATTGACATTATTGTCGTCATATGGTATATTTTATGACGAAAGAGGTGGCATATGGATAAAGACAAGCAGCATCCGGAATATATCGAACGGTTCATTAATTTAGGGGCAATGTTAAAGCAGAAGTCGCATTTTCTATTTGGGCCGCGGCAGACCGGCAAAAGCACATTGATCCGGCACAGGCTTCCCTCGGCAAAAGTTTATAGCCTACTGGATAACACTTTATTCCTCGAATTCAACGCCCGCCCCGGGCGCCTGAAGGAAGAAGTCGCCGGCAAGGATGAGCTGGTGGTTATCGATGAAATACAGCGCGTTCCGCAGCTTTTAAACGAGGTGCATCTGCTTATAGAAAAAGGAGTCCGTTTCCTGTTGACAGGCTCAAGCGCCCGTAAGCTGCGTTCGGGCGGAGTAAATTTACTGGGCGGACGGGCGAGAGAGGCCTATCTTCATCCTTTTGTAACGGTGGAGTTGGGTAAATTTTTTGACTTAAACCGCGCCCTTAATAACGGATTGATCCCTTCCATATACTTTTCAGATGAGCCAAAAAAGGATCTGGCATCTTATGTCGGCTCTTATTTAAAGACCGAGATATCGGCTGAGGCCTTAACGCGCAATGTTCCGGCTTTCTCGCGCTTTCTGGGTGTAGCGGCTTTATGCAACGCCAAAATAGTGAATTTTTCGAATGTTGCCAATGACGCGCAGGTCAAGAGAACGACGGTGTATGAGTATTTTGACATACTCAAAGACACTCTCATCATCCGTGAGCTTGCGGCATTCCGCAAGGGGAAAATAAGAAAACCGGTTTGCTCGTCAAAATATTATTTCTTTGATGCGGGCGTAGCGCGGCAACTTCAGGGCAGGATTGCGGTTACCCCCGGAACGCCCGAATACGGAGACGCTTTTGAAACATTTATTATAAATGAAGTGTTCGCGTTTAGTGATTATATACGTCCGCTGAATTTAAGTTTTTGGCGCACGGCAACGCACTGTGAGGTTGACCTGATTATTGATGAACACATCGCCTTGGAGATCAAAGCGAAATCGCAAATAGGCCCGGATGATCTTAAAGGGTTGAAAGCAATTGCCGAAGAGAGCCGCTTCAAGCGCCTCATATGCGTGTCTTTGGAAGAGCGGCCGAGAAAAACCGGCAACATAGAAATATTACCTTATCAGGAGTTCCTGGAAATGCTCTGGGCGGGGAAACTGTGTTAGAATCGGGGAAATAGGGCGTGCTCGCAGGGCGCGGGAAGAAGGGGAAGTAGGTATTGTGTCACCTTGATTTTTTGGGGTGATACGTGAAAAGTCAAGATTCAAGACCTGACCCCATTTTCGAAAAGAACGCATCGCAGCTAAATCACATACGGAGGATAACCTTGGCTGTAACAACTGTTGGAAAATTTAAAATAAGTTACAGAGAAAACAGCGCTGATGAAGGCGTCTTGAAGCTTTATAGCTTTGAGAACGACGTTTATTTTAAGAAGGTGCCTGAATATCATCCTAAAGCTGATCATATTATCATCGATGTAGGCGCTCACATTGGTACTTTCTCGCTCTTGGCAGCATCAAAGGTTACGCAGGGTAAGGTATTCGCCATCGAAGCCAGCCAGGATACGTTCAATTATCTGAAAAAGAACATTGAACTGAATGGTTTTAAGAATATCATTCCGGAGCGCCTTGCTCTCTGCGATAAATCCGGAACGATTCGTTTATATCATGATCTAGCAGGGGGGAATTGGGGCGATACGATCGTCAAGAAGGTGTCGGAGAGTTTTGAAGACTGCTCCTGTGATACACTGGAAGGGTTTCTAAAATCACATGATATTACCTGTTGTCATTTCCTGAAAATAAATTGTGAAGGCGCGGAATTTGGCATTATCCTGAGCACCTCTAAACAAACCTTGCGGAAGATAAAGGTCTGCCACATTTCATATCATTCTGACCTGGCAGAGGGCTATTCTGAAATTGGTCTGATGAAATACCTGCAAGATGCCGGGTTTTACGTCCGCAAAGTGCCTACGGGAGAAAAAAGAGGCTGGCTTATCGCGATCCAGGCCGGTCTTTTGTTAAGGTTGGTTTATGCGCTGAATGACGGGATCCGCGGCGTTATGGCAAGAATTTACAGAGCGCTGGAATGGAGGCTTTTTAAGCCGTTATTGAATAAATTCAAGAAATTAACAAAAGGCAATTCTTAAATGACCGAGCGTATCTTTTTGACATTCGCGGATAGTAGGATGGCCAAGGCGAGGCAGCGCATGTGCCGGCAGGCCCGGGTAATGATTTAACAGGAGAAGAAAGCACTAGAAAGGTGAAATTCAAAATGAATAAAAAATTTTCCGGGAAACGCGTTCTGATTACGGGTGGTCTTGGTATGATAGGGAGCACGGTTGCTCGCCAGCTTGTAAAATATAATGCCAGGGTGACAATAGTTGACGCCTGCCTTAAGCCTTATGGCGCCAACAAATTCAATATTAGAGATATTAGGAGCAGGGTCGATCTACATATAAAAGATATCCGAGATAAGAAAGCCATGGACCTTTTAGTAAGAGAAAAAGACATTATATTTAATTTTGCCGCGCAGGTCAGTCATAATGACAGTATAGGAAACCCGTTTCTTGACGCGGACATAAACTACATAGGTCACCTGAATATTCTAGAAAGCCTTAGAAGGTGCAATCCAACGGCAAGGGTGCTTTTTTCCGGTTCGCGCCTACAGTTTGGCCGCATTAAAACCATTCCTGTCAATGAAAGCCATATTTTGAGGCCACTGACTCCGTACGCCTTAAATAAAACTGCCGCAGAGTATCTTTACAAATATTATTACAGGATGTACGGCATTCCCTATGTTATTTTTAGGATAGCCAATCCCTATGGTCCAAGGGCGCAGATGAAACATTCCAAGTACACCATACTCAACTATTTCATACGCCAAGCGATGGAAGGCAGAGATATCACGGTTTACGGCACAGGAGAGCAGATCCGGGATTATATTTATATCGATGACCTAGTTTCCGCATTTTTATCGGCAGCCGTTTCTCAGGAAGCGGAAGCGGAAACATTCAATATTGGAAGCGGCGTGGGGACAAGTTTCAAGGATATGGTCGGGGCAGTTGTAAAGACGGTCGGCCGCGGCCAGCTTAAATTCATTCCCTGGCCCAATAATTATATTAACGTAGAGACAGGTGATTATGTTACGGATATCTCTAAGGCTAAAAAAATACTCAAGTGGCGGCCTTGTGTCGGAATACGAAAAGGAGTCGGGGAAACTTATGAGTATTACAAAAAATATAAGCGGCATTATTTTTGAATAGGGCGACAGCAGATCGGGGAAGGACTATAGTTATGAAGCCATGAAAATACTAAAGTTAAACAACGATACAGTGACTAAGCGGTGTGTTATTAGCCTGGCGACAGGAAAGAAAAACTTTGTCGACTGTCTGAATAGACTTGAGAAGAGTCTTATAAGAATTAAATTCAAGGGCGACTTTTTGTGCTGGAGCGATGAGCTTCCCCTTGGTTGCCCGTCGGTTTTTGAGGCGCCGTTCGCCTGGAAATCCTTTTGCTTTATAGAAGCTAAGAAGTTGGGTTACGATGAGGTTCTCTGGATCGATGCATCGTGTGTCGCCATAAGGCCGCTTGAGCCAATCTTTAAAATATTGAAGGACAAAGGCTATGTGATATTTACAAATAACTACGATCAGATAATGGGGCAGTGGTGTAGCGATGAGGTGCTGCGGATAAATAATATCGACCGGGAAGAAGCTATGAAAATACCGGAAGTGCCCTGTTCGGTTATCGGGCTGAACTTGCAAAACCCGCTGGCCTCTAAATTCCTTGAGATGTGGCATGAAAAAGCGGCTGACGGCATAACCTTTAGGGGTATAAAGGAAAAAATTACCAGCTGGGAAGATTATTACGACATATTCTGGAATAAGACAGGTCGTGTTTCAAAAGATCACAGAGTGCGCGGGCACAGATGTGACCAACCGGCAGCCGGGATCATCGCGCATCAGCTGGGCATGACGCCGTTCGCGGACGGATTGCGGGACATCCATTTTAATGGCACTGCCATTGATAAGAACACGGTCATCCTCCATCACAGGGAATTTGGGGAAAAGATCACGCCGCTTAACGACATTTATTTTAAGGTGTTTGTCACGATGCCGTTTATCGAGCGGTCGCTGGAGCGGATAAAGAATTTTTTAAAGAGTATTAGGAGTGCGCTTAAAACTATATGATTATCACCTGCGCGATTGACAATGATTATATCAGGTATTGCGCCGTAATGCTTAGATCTCTTTACGAATCGAATCCTAAAGAAGAGATCAGCGTCTATATTATTCACGGGGATCTGGATACGTCTGAAAAGGCAAAGCTTTTCGGATATCTCGGCAAATTTCTGCGCTCGGTCATTTTTGTGCAGGTAGACCCGGCCATGGTGGAAGGCTTTCCTATCTTCGGACATCTTCCCATCTCTACCTATTACCGGCTCCTTATCCCGACCGTTTTGCCGAGCTCTGTTCAAAAAGCGATATTTCTCGACTGTGATATGATCGTTGCTGATTCTCTCAGCAGTCTTTGGAATACGCCTCTTGGCGATCACCCATTGGCAGCAGTTACAGATCATCATGTAAAGGAAAATCGCGAGCGTCTCGGCCTGGCTGAAAACTCGGGGTATTTCAACCCGGGAGTAATGGTTATAGATTTAAACAAATGGCGCCAAAGGGATATATTATCAGAAGGCCTCAAGTTCGCAAAAAGCACCCGGGCAATACTGAAGCACTGCGATCAGGATATACTCAACCGTATTTTTGAAGGGCATTGGCTGCATCTTGATACCAGATGGAATGCCGCTCCTCATCTTTGGGGCTTGTGCGAGGTGCTTGCTGATGAAGCCGCGGGGCTCGCGTCCCAGGATACGGTAGCCAGGAATAACCCGGCGATAATTCATTTTGCGGGAAGCGGGAATGCAAAACCCTGGCACTATGATTGCGCGCATCCTTGGAAAAACAGGTATCTGGAGCTAAAAAATAAGACTCCCTGGGCCGGGGCGCCTCTTGATTCCCAGCCGCCTCCGTTATTCGTCAGATTATGGCGCAGGTTGATTTCTAAGCTTAAGCGTTTAATAAAGGGGAAATAGGTATTGTGTCCCATGATTTGCCTGGGTTGATTTGTGATTTGGGGAGAAACCTAAAGAGAGGTATAATTAAGTAGTGAGTCCTTTTAATTCCATAATTCCAATAAAAAAATTTACATGCGAACTATAATTTTAAAAGACCTGCCTGCGTCACCTGAAGGCAAGGCCGGCTGGCCCTGGACCCAAGATTGCCAGAAGCTTTCGGACCTAATGCCGGATGGCAAGCCTTGGCCAAAGATAAGCATCGTGACCCCTAATTACAACTACGGCAATTTTATTGAGGAGACCATCCGTTCGGTCCTGCTTCAAGGATATCCGAACCTGGAATATATCATCATGGACGGCGGCTCGACAGATAATTCAGTGGAGATCATTAAGAAATATGAGAAGTTCCTTACATTCTTTAGAACAAAACCTGATAAAGGGCAAGCCCAGAGTATAAATGAGGGTTTTTCACATGCTACAGGTGATATCATCGCATGGATAAATAGCGACGATTATTATTATAAAAATGTCTTTTCTTATGTCGCAGAAAAATATAAGCAGGCTGATCCAAACCGTTTTTGGCTTGTAATGGCTGTTGATTATTTTACTCCGGAAGTGAATGTATCATGTGCTAAAACACAAAATCTGACTCATTCTTTGGTTGATTGGACCATAGGCAAAGTGGAGACGAATCAACAGGGAGCTTTCTGGGCAAAAAGGATTTGGGAGAAGGAAGGGATGCTTGATGAGTCGATGCACTGTGGGTTTGACACGGAGTTTTTTGTGAGGCTGATAGCCAAAGACTATTCATTCACAGTATCAGATGAAGCAGCAGCCAGATTTAGGCTCCATAGCGCTTGTAAGATAAGATCCCAAAGCCTTACTTGTCAGTATGAACATGCGCGCATCGCATTAAAGTATTTGCCTAAAGAATATGTTAACTATGCCGCTGAAAAAAAGAGACTGTTAGGATCGCTGGCGTATTTTCATATGCGCTTCAGTCAAGATGTTAGCAAGCTGTTTTCTAAGAGAATGTTCGATTTATTAAAAGCGCTTTACTATAAATTAAGAGCAAAGATCAGTTGAGAATTGGGAGGAAATTAGAACTATGCTGAATTTTTATTTATTTTTTTCCGGGGCTTGTTTGCTGCTTGCTATTATAAGGCCCAAACTAGGGCTCTGGCTGATGCTTGTTGTTGGGCTGTTGGCAGATCCTGTGAGGAAATTAACGCCAGGCAACCCTGTTTATATTCAAGTTGTTTTCGTTAGCATACTAGCGCTTATTTATTTAGCACACAGAAAAACTTACTCTAGGGATCAAAGCTTGCTTAATGTTTTTCCTACAATGCGCGCTCCTTTGCAATTATTTTTTGTGTTTCTTGTCATAAATGCAATACGCCCGCTTTTAATTAATATGGCTTATTTGCCATTAGTAGTATATTCCAGCGTTCAATATGTCGGCCTGATTATGGCTGCAAAGTTCGGTTTTGACCTTGTAAAAGATGAAGATACAATAATAAAATTCACTGATGTATTTATTATCACCTTGCTGCCATTTATGATTTCCATACTTTTTCATTTTTGGGGCTTTGATAAAGCCTATCCCGTTTTACGCGTGATGGGTATGGAAGGTGGAAAATGGCTAAAATATTACTATGGAGAAGCACCCCTTTCTATGTTATGCGGGTTATTCAGGAATCCGGAAGGCATGGGTTGGTACGCAATGATGGTCTCTGTGTCAGCGTTTTTTTTATTAGTGCGCAAGAAACGCAGCCTGTGGAGCATGTTATATTATATCGGCGTTTTTATATTGTCTTCGGCTTGTGTGCTTTTTTCAGGAAGAAGAAAATTTTTCTTAGGGGTTTTTGTGTTTATCTTAATATTTATAATATTATCTATGCGAAAAAACATTAAGAAAGGCATAATATATTTAGTTTTATTTATGATAGCAAGCGGAGGGTTTTTTTATTACATAGGCAGGACAGAAGGATCGGCAATATATCTTAAAACAAGCAAATCAGGTGTTGAAGAAGCAGAAGACAGATTCCAGTCAGGTGTCTTGGGTTCAATTAAGTGGGCAATAAGAAGAGACGGTTTTTTTGGCAAGGGGCTTGGCACGACAGTACAGGGTGCGCGCCATTTAGGCGTAGCTGAAGGGGGTAGCTATATTGAATCTGGTCCCGGTAAGGTAGTTTCCGAGTTAGGGATACCTGGATTCATTGCCTTTGTTATGATCTTTTTAGCATATATCAGTGGTGCCTACAGAAAGGTTGCTAAGGGCATGTTTAAGGATATAGGTGAAGTAGCAGGAGTATTTCTATTATCCTTGGTTCTAACGAATATAATAGAGTTTGCTATTTCTCACCAAATATATGGCGATCCGCTAGTCGCGGTTTTAACAGGTCTTATGTTTGGATTTTTGTTAGCTGTTCCCAGGATCAGGCAAGGTAAAACTATTGTTCACATCAAACAGGAGCCGCAGAGCAATGCCTAAAGCAGCCGAACTCTTTATTGGGATAGTAAGTTTTAACAGTGAGCTATTTTTAGGCCACAGCCTTAATTCTATTATTAAAACCACGGAGGGAATAAACAGGCAGATAGTAGTATGCGATAATTATTCCAGCGACAGCTCAGTTGATATCGCGCGTAATTTAGGCGTAAAAGTAATACAGTCAGCCTCAAGCCTGGGCGAAGCATATAACATCCTTTTTTCATTATCAAACTCACCCTATGCACTTATTATGCATTCAGATACAATACTTCTTTCTGATAAGTGGTTTGATTTATGTAAGTCTAGGATTAAATATAATATTGCATTGGTCTCTCCGCAAGACATCGGTTGTGGGCCTTATACGCGTTCCTTTGGAATAAACATGCCTGAAAGTTCATTCATGTTTTTTGATACAAAAAAAATGCTAAAGACCAAAAAAGTTCTCAGATGGAAGCGTTATTTGAAGCTGCCTTTCCCGTATCTAAGTTTGGATTTTTATAGCAATCATGTCACTCATAATATACCATCTCGATTAAAAGAGGCAGGGCTATCCTGGTTTCCGATGGAAGTACATACTTCTAATAAGGTTCCCGCGCCGATATATGTACCGGATTTTAAGCCAAATGTCTGGAGCGATGAATTGCCTTATCTGCAATACGGGCTGGGCAATTTCTACAGCATCGACGGCGTGATCACGCATTACCATAACTGGTACGAACGGCGCATCGGAGAGGATAAGTTATCCGGCGCGCAGAAGACGACCGAGAAGGACGGCGGCGGCTTCCCGCTGGGATATATAAAAGCAGGCACAGATGCTTTTTTGAGGGATTATACTTCAGGACATTTATCTATACCTGCGGCTGTCCCTAATTTACGAAAACCAAAAGCGTTATAAAGAAAGGAAAGATGAGTTTTTTTTGGTGCTTTTTATAAAATAATAAATAGAGAGCAGCTTTTGAATGATCTCGCAAGCCGCTCTTGGCAGATCGGCCCTGAAGAAGCGATCGACTATGCCCCGCCGCTTATATACGGCGGAGCGACGCCTCCAAGGATGCTTGAGTTTGTTAAGCCGATGAGTTTAGAGGCTCCATTTGTCTGCGAAATTCTGGACGTGGAATTGGTCGGCGATACTGCGCTGTCTGTTGTAAAAGATAATACGCTATTCTATGAAGCATTGCCCTGTGGAGACGAGAAGGAGTTATTGTCAGCTTCTTTACGGCTGAAGAAGAAGGTGAAAATTGATGCTGAATATGATACTGCCTTTTGCTTGGTTAAAAGTCACAGCCGGGGTTATTTTCATTGGATCATGGATTGCCTTCTTTGTTTAGAGGGATAGGAGTTTTACCATAAGGAAACAGGCGTTAAGCCGCTCTTAATAGTCGATAATAAACTGACAGCGTTTCAAAGGGATTCTCTGAGATTACTGGGTTATGCTGATGGCGACTATACCTACTGGAGTTCAAAACGTGCCAAAGTAAAAAGCTTAATAGTGGCATCCTTCAGGAGGCGCTCGAAAAGAGCAGGAACGCCTTTTGATTGCGTATCACCGAATGCATTGCGCTGGTTGCGCAAGAGAATCACGGCCGGCCTTGGTGACACGGGAGAAGGCGGCCTAGAAAATATTTTTATTTCCCGGAGCAAAGCATCAGTTCGCAGAGTGATCAATGAAAATGCGTTAATGGATTTCTTGGCGCCTTTGGGGTTTAAAAGCTATTGCCTTGAAGATCTTGGTTTCAACGACCAGGTAAAGCTTTTTTCTAAAGCAAAAGTCGTGGTAGGGCCGCACGGCTCGGGATTGACGAATATAGTGTGGGCAGGCGACGGCGCAAGCGTCATCGAGCTTTTGCCGGAAAACCGTTTGCATCCCGATTATTTCCAGCTGTCCATGGCGTTGGGGCATCGGTATGCGGCCGTCATCTGCAAGGGTGCAAACGAAAAAGGCGACATGACCGTTGATCTTGCGGAATTTAAGAGATGTCTAAACGATGTTAATCAGGAGGCGCGATGAAGATGTTTATTTTACGAGCGTTACTTTGGCTTTCTTTTAAAGTTAGACACTTTACAGAGTGGTCTCTAAATTTAATAAATAAATTCGGCAGCGTCCCATATGACTATCTATTGAAGGCCTTGCTATTTGCCCAGGCTGATAAATTAAAGGCTCTTGAGAAGTTCAATGTGGGGTGCGGGCATTATTTTATAAAAGACTGGCTTAACATCACGTTTTACGGTGACTTTTATGAAGGCATTATACTGCGACAGGACACAGGCGCTTTCTTTCTAAACCTTGATATCAATAAAGCCGCCACTATTTTTTCCGGAAATATCAAATGCGTATATGCAAGTCATTTTATCGAGCATTTAACTTACGATGAGGGGCTTAAGTTTTTGCGGCTAGCCTATTCCGGAATGAGGAAGGGGGGGGGCAATCCGCCTGACATGCCCCGACCTAACACTATGGACAACAAAGTACTACGAAAACGATATGGCGTTTTTTAACACATATAAAAGAATTTATCTTCAGGATCAGGACGTAAAATCTAAAGGTGATATATTTATGTGCCAGCTTTTTGGAGGGGGGCACAAGGCGTGCTATGACTCTGAATCTCTCAAAAGTATCATGGAGAAAGCGGGTTTTTCTCAAATATCCGAAAAAAAACAGTTTGAAAGCGCTATTCCGGAGATAAGAGAGATAGAACCTTCGAGCGAAGGCAGAAGCCTTGAAACACTCTATGTTGAGGCTTTTAAAGAATAAGGCGCTTCATTGTAACCATTTAAATATGAAAACAAAAAACGCGGCGCATTTTCTATTGATTTCCGAGTTGGCGGGTTCGCCTCCTAACGACGCCATAGTTAGCGCGCTTCGTGAGTTTGGCTATAAAGTGGACCTCTATGCTCCGGGCGGAGATTTACCAGTAGAATACAGCAATAAATGGATCTTGAAGAACCTGTTTTCTTCCCGTTGGAGTAAGTACGACCTTTTTTCAGGCACGGCCGAGGATCCGATGGCAGTTGCCGGCGTACTCGCTTTTTGGAACAGGCGACCGTCTTTTACCCTGGCTGATGAGATAAGGAGCGGCTCTTATTACGGAAACAGGGCGGAGAGCTGGAAGAAATTATGTCGGTGGGGGATGCGCCGCTCCAATTTTACCATTGTCAATGACGAGTCACGCATTCAGCTGCAGCGTAAGTATGCCGGTTTATCTGAGAAGCATAAGATCATTGTTTATCCCGGGTGCTTCAGGGAGACTCCCGCGCCCGGAGGCAGAGAGGCTCTTCGTGCCAAATGGGGCATTCCTGCAGACGCCCTTACGATCGCATTTTCAGGAGGACTTAGTGTTTATTCAGGGTTTCCCTGGATGATGAAGGCGCTGGAATTAAAGCCCGAGGCGTATCTGGTTTTACAGGTGGCGAACAGCGATCCTCTGCTTGAACAGGCACGCAACAAAGAACGTATTTATATCGAGCCTCAGCGATTGGGATGGCGCGAGTCGTGGTCAACCATGTCCGCAGTTGATATCGGAACAGCGATCTACCATCACAGTGGCCCGCAATTCCAGAACATGAGTACAAGCTCTAACAGAATATGCATGTTTCTATCTATGGGAGTGCCGGTGATTGCCAGCCGTCAGCCAAGCTTTGCGTTCCTGGAGAAATACGACTGCGGAGTCCTTGTCGGGAATGAGGAAGAATTCATTAAGGCCATCGGCCATATCCAGGCCAGGCTGTCGCAGATGAAAGAGAATGCCAGAAGATGCGCCAGAGAATACATCGATGCACCGGGTAAGTACAGACAGCTGGTGGAATCTTTAAGAGAGGTGATTTTATAATAATGAGCTCAATACTATTTATCGCACCATCCGCATATATATACGGCGGGCTAGCTACGTGGTTGGATTATCTGGTGCCGGGCTTGGAAAATTCAGGCTGGGATGTCACGGTCGGGCTTGTTTCGGGTAAGTGGCACAATGCTGGCGCCTATCTTAAGCAGCATCTTTTTCAAAAGACGCTAGCCATAGAGAATAAGAGCGGATCACGAGAAGGGGGCATAAGGGCGATTTACAGGGTGATCGAGAAAGTCAACCCGCAATTGGTGGTCGGAGTGAATATTCCGGATACTTATGCGGCAGTAGAGCGCCTTAGGTTAAAGAAAAAATCGGAGTGTAAAGTAACGATGACTTTGCACGGCTTCTCCCCAAGGCTTTATGAGGACGTGCTGAAATATTCGCAACTATTAGATGGTGTTATTTGCACAAATAAGCTGGGTTGCGTTTTAGCGGGACAGACAGGAGGCATGCAGAAAGCGAGGGTTTATTACGCTCCTTACGGCGTTTCAGTTCCCGAACCAAAACCGAAAAGCGCAGATAAGCAAACTTTAAGGATTATCCATGTCGGCCGACTCGGAGAAAATTTCCAGAAACGAGTTACTGATATCCCAGCTATTATCGATCTCCTTGACCGATCTAATCTAAATTATGAGCTTAGGATCGTAGGAAGCGGCGAAGAAGAGGCAGGCTTAAGAGAGAAGATGCGCGCCCAGATCTCTAAAAAGAAGGTCAGTTTTACCGGCGCTCTTTTCGGCGAAGCGCTGTCAAAGATGTATGATTGGGCGGATGTCATGCTCCTGACGTCGTTCTGGGAGACGGGACCGATCGTGGTGTGGGAAGCCATGGTCCGTAAAGTGGCAGTTGTATCGAGTGCTTATATCGGCTCAAAATCAGAAGGAAGCCTGATAGACGGCCAAAATTGCTTTTTATTTCCTGTAGGGGATTCAAAGGCGGCAGCAGAATGTTTGGTAAAATTCGCTGATCCTGCACTCAGGGCAAAGTTAAGCGAAAACGGCTATAAAATGGTTTCGGATAAATATACGAGAGAGCGTTCGGTGGCAATGTGGACGGAAGCATTCAGTAAAATTTTATTACAACCTACCCGTGCTTTAGCGCGCCGGATTACGGATATCGGGCCTTCGGGCCGTTTGGATTCGTTTCTTGGTACTTCTTTGGCAGAAGGCATTAGAAATATTCTCGGAATACGTTTTGAGCATAGCGGCCCAGGCGGCGAATGGCCGCATACGTATTCCGGCAAAGCGCAGGATGATAAGAGTTTTTGGGAGCTCGCAAAAACATTGGATGGGGGAGTTATCGAATAAAGAAATACGACGGCCAAACGACATCGCGGACACAGGAGGATGGTATATGAAATTTGAAGAGAGTGAAATCATAGAACTCAAAAAATCAACTTCGGAGCTCAAAGAGGCGGTTATTTCCTTGGGAGCTATGTTGAATAAGCATAGTAAGGGCGCGGTCTATTTTGGGATCAATGACGATGGAAGCGTTGTGGGCCAGCAGATTGGAAAATCCACTTTGCACGATATTTCAAGGGCCATTAACGATTGGATTGAACCCAAGATTCATCCGGACATTCAGATTAGGAAGATACAGGGTAAGGAGTGCATTGTTGTTAATGTGAGCGGTCAGGATGGCGTGTATTCAGCTCGCGGGCGTTATTATTTACGCATTGGAGAGGAAAATAAGAAACTTTCGGTCAATGAGCTGAGGCGTTTGGTCGAAAAGAAAAACAACTACATTTACGCGTGGGGAGCAGAGGTATCCGAATTTTCTTTATCCAAAGCGGATATCCCGACCATCAAAAGATTCATTGAAAAAGGCCGCAAAGCCGGGCGTATTGAATACGCTTATGATTCAGCGCGTAATGTCCTTCATAAACTCCATCTTCTCAAAGATAAAAAACTGCTCAATGCGGGACGGGCGCTGTTTTGTAAAGACAATCGCGTTGAGGTGCGCGCGGCCATTTTTGCCACGAATGAAAAAACGACATTTGTGGACATCCAATCTCTTAAAGGAACACTATTTGATCTTATCGCTCAATGCGAGACCTATGTCAAAGAACATATTAACTGGCGCGCCAAGATAATTGACTTTAAACGTGTCGAAACGCCAGAGGTCCCGGTTGAGGCCGTCCGTGAGGCGATCGTTAATTCTCTCTGCCATCGCGACTTCAACAATCCTTCCGGTAACGAGCTGGCGATTTATCGTAATAGAATTGAGATCTACAATCCCGGACAGTTTCCCTATGACCACTCGCCGGAGGAATTTATCAAGGGCAGAGAGAAAAGCATTCCGCGTAATCCTTTGATCGCCGATACTTTTTATTACGCGAAAGACATCGAACGCTGGGGCTCCGGTTTTAAGCGTATCGTTGATGAATGTAAGGCCGCGGGGGTAAGAGTGACATTTGAGAATATCAAGACAGGATTCGTGGTGACATTCTACCGGCCAGGGGCAAAGACGGCTCCCGAAAAGGCAAAAAAGGTTGAGGGAGTAAGTGAGGGAGTAAGTGAGGGAGTAAAATTGTTGGTGGAACATATCAGAGAGAATCCCGGACTGAGAGTGCCGAGTATTTCACGGGCCATTCATATTGCGCCCAAAACCCTTGAGCGATGGTTGAGGAAACTAAAGAGCGAAGGAAAAGTAAATTTTAAAGGCAGCGCTAAAATCGGCGGATATTACGTCAAATAAGTGACTCCGGGCGAATGGCCGCATACATATTCCGGCAAAGAGCAGAATGACAAGGAATTTTTGAGTTTAGCCCAAGAATTAGACAAGAGGGTTGATCTGTAAAATGAAATGTAGCTTAAAACAAAAAATTGGCGCGATAATTTTCGATCTGCCGAGGTTTATTTGGTCTCTGCGGCCTGGCTGGTTTTTCTGCGGGAAGGCCAGGCCGTGGCTTTCTATGCGCAACCGCAATGAGCGGTTAATTGCGACTCCAGCCGGGCGAGGGGTCAAGTGCGATTGGCAATGGACCTCGGACCTGCATATCGCGAAGGTCTTTCCGTCATTGGGCAAGTTCTTTATGCAAAGGGCTTTGAGAGATTATCCGATAGTTCTGAAAAATCAACCGGAAAAATCCTCCGGAGCCGTCGACGTTTCGTTTATTATCGGGCACCGCGAATTAAGGCGCTTGCCTAATTTACTCCTTGTCCTTAAATCAATTGCCGCGCAAATCGGTGTTTCTTTAGAGTGCATTGTTGTGGAGCAGTCTCTGAATCAAGAGATCAAGGCGTCGCTTCCTGATTGGGTACGCTATATCCACACTCCACTATCAAGGCCGGATCTGCCTTATTGCCGCTCATGGGCATTGAATGTGGGAGCGCGTCAGGCAAAGGGGCGACTACTTGTTCTACATGATAATGATTTTTTAGTGCCGCAGGTTTACGCTTCAGAATTAATGAAGGAATTTTCTAAAGGTAGTGAGGTGATCAATCTGAAGAGGTTCATCTTCTATTTATCCAAAGAAGGTACCGAGCGTATGCTTGTAAATAGGGGACAGCGCCCTATTTTAATCGGCCGGGGAGATGAAGACGCAAGAAATAGGGCGCTGTCCCTAATGTTTCTAATGTTTAATGTTTGACAAGGAAAAAAGTAAATTATGTGCCATAAATCATGCATTGAGTTTGCAGAGAAGTATATTCACGAAGACGACATAAAAGGGCGATCTGTTATAGAGGTAGGAGCATTGGATGTTAACGGATCAATTAGGCCATCGGTAGAACAATTCCGACCGCTTTCCTACATAGGGGTTGATATTCAAAAAGGGGCTGGTGTTGACAGAATATGTCCTGTCGAAAATCTTATTAAAGAGTTTGGAACTAATAGTTTTGATGTTGTAATTAGCACAGAACTTCTGGAGCACGTCCTGAATTGGAGAAAGGCGATACATAATCTTAAACAGGTTCTAAAGCCCGGTGGATCGATGCTTCTTACCACGAGATCGAAAGGGAAGTGCTATCACGGCTATCCATTTGACTATTGGAGATATGGCCTCAAGGATATTAAGCTAATATTTTCTGATTTTGAGATTATTGCGTTATGTGAAGACAGTGAGGAGCCAGGAGTATTTTTCAAAGCTATCAAACAAAAACCATATATAGAATCAACGGTAAAAGGGCTTAATCTTTATTCAACAATTCTCGACAAGCGATCGTCCATTATAATGGCCTTCTTTTTCTGGAGGGTGATAATAGTACTGTTATATATTTTTAGGGTGGAATCACGCAGAGAACACTATATGCAACGAATTGGATACTATATTGGCCATCCCTTGAGCATCGGTTATTTAATTTTGCGAAAAGGAAAGAATTTAATTGCCCATAAATAGCAAATATTAAGAGAGGTTTATAAGTGAAAGCTCATACCGATAATCCGCTCGTGAGCGTAATCGTTCCCAATTACAACCACGCCAAATATCTGCCCGAGAGGCTGTCCTCGATCATAAACCAGACTTTCCAGGATTTTGAGCTGATTATCCTGGATGACGCCTCGACAGACAACTCATTGGAAATTATATCCGGATGCGTTGGCCACTTGCCGCACCGCCTTATAACCAATAAAGAGAATTCCGGCGCTACTTTTAAACAGTGGGATAAAGGAATATCGCTGGCCAAGGGAGAGTACATCTGGATTGCCGAATCGGATGATGTTGCTGACCCGACTCTTTTGGAGAAAGTAGTGAGAAAGCTCGTCGAGTCAGGGGCTGCGCTTGCCTATTGCCAGTCTCTGTTAATCGATAAAGACGGTAAGGTGACAGGCAATGTGAAGGGCTGGACAGACGAGTATAGTCCCGATTTATGGAGCAAAGGCTTTGTCATGGATGGCGCTTATTTTTGCGCTAACTACCTCGTCATCAAGAGTGTTATCCCTAACGCAAGCGCCGTTGTGTTCAGGCGCCAGCTCTTCGTCGATCCTTTGACTATCCTACCTCATCTTAAGTTGGCTGGAGATCTCTTGCTTTGGGCTCATCTTGCCATGCAAGGCACAGTGGCATTTATTGCAGAGCCTTTGAATAAATTCAGAGTTCACGCCGGCACTGTGCGGGTAGGTAGAGCGAAGGATTATCTTGGAGAATGCATTGATCTTACGGCATGAATCCTAGAGCAAACTCATGCATACGAGCGAAAGAACAGCACTCTTTTGATGCGGCATCACTTGATCCGGTTTTGGCCAACGATTGGCCTGGAGCCCGCATCGCCATTCAATTGGTTTCAAAGAAGAAAGGCCTATGAAGTCTTGTATAAGTTATATGGCCCCGAACTTTTTCTTGTTATTTTGCCATGCATTCCAAGAAGTCTTATAAGAATCCTAAAGATGAAACTGTTACTTGCCGGTCGTTGGAAGAAAGGGAAACAGGTATCATGATCCTCATTATCGGCTCAGGGCCGTGCGGGCTTGGGGCGGCGAAAAGATTAGTTGAGAATGGCAGAGCTGACTGGGAATTGCTGGAGGGCCAGGGTGTTCCCGGCGGGTTAGCTGCTTCATTTGTCGACGATAAAGGCTTTACCTGGGATATTGGAGGGCACGTCCAATTTTCCCATTATGAGTATTTTGACAAGGCAATTGATGAGTTCCTTGGCAAGGATGGTTGGTTGCACCATGAGAGGGAATCCTGGGTGTGGATCAAAGACCGGTTCGTGCCATATCCGTTCCAGAATAATATCCGCCGTTTGCCTCCTGAGGACCTCCGGAAATGCCTTCAAGGGCTGGAAGAGGCTGCGCAAAACCCTAAAGTAAAACCGGAAAACTTCCTGCAGTGGATCAACGCTACTTTTGGCGCGGGCTTGGCAGAAATATTCATGGAGCCTTACAATTTCAAGCAATGGGCTTGTCCGCCTGAGCTAATGAATACCGCATGGATGGGTGAGCGTGTATCAGTGGTTGATCTGGCGCGGGTGATGCGCAATATCGAGCTAAAGCAAGACGATGTCTCCTGGGGCCCGAACAACAAGTTCCGATTTCCAAAACACGGAGGCACAGGAGCTGTGTGGCGAGCCTGCGCTTCCCAGCTTCCGCAGGAGAAGCTACGCTTTAATCAGCTGGTGGCTGCAATCGACCTTAAAGAGCATAGATGCACAACCGAGGATGGGGAGGTGCATGAATACGAAAAACTTATATCAACCCTGCCGCTTAATGAACTGATCAGGATTTCTAATCAACCTCAGCTTAAACCTTTGGCTGAGCGCGGACTTTTGTATTCATCTTCGAATATCATCGGCCTCGGACTCTCGGGCAAGCCGCGTGATGAACTGGCAACGAAATGCTGGATGTATTTTCCGGAAGATAATTGCCCGTTTTATCGGGCCACAGTCTTTAGTAACTATTCGCCTTATAACGTGCCGGATATTAATAAGTACTGGTCGTTGATGCTGGAAGTCTCTGAATCGCAATATAAGCCCGTGGATCAGGGCCGGCTCATGGAAGAAGTGATCCAGGGTTGTCTTAATACGAAACTTATTTCTAACCGTGCTCAGATCGTCTCAATCTGGAGGTATCGGGCCGAGTACGGATATCCTATTCCGGGCTTAAATCGCGACGAGGCGCTCTCAGAACTAATCCCGTTCTTCGAGAAACACGATGTTTATCCGCGCGGCAGATTTGGAATGTGGAAGTACGAGGTGGGTAACCAGGACCACTCTTTCATGCAGGGCGCGGAGATCGTCGAGCGCCTCACGAACGGCCGCAAGGAGATCACGGCTGTTGACCCGAATTACGTCAACTCCCGCAAAAATCCCTGGCCTTATGAAAGGTGCGATAATGGATAAATTTGCTCCCATATACCTGAAAGATGAAGACATAAATGACGTCGCGGGCTTTTTAGGGTTGGATTTTGAATACTGCAGGCAGCGAATACTGAACTATGACGCAATGGAAATGGCCGAGGCATGGAATAAGGCCGCCCCCAAGACTCCCATAGATATAACGAAATTCTACAGCGGGACGGATCTATACCTTTTTGAGCTGACAAAGATAGGAGCCAGCCGAGAAAGAAGTGAATTACACGGTAAGATCATAGATTATCTGCTGAAAAAATACCCCATGAGCTCATACCCTAAAGTGCTCGATTTCGGAGCCGGAATAGGCACTGACTTGTTGCCGTTTGCAAGAAACGGATACGAGGCTTATTATGCTGACATACCGGGCAAAACAGCTGATTTCCTCCGGTACAGGCTCGAGAAGCGAAACATCAAGGCAAATTTCTTTCCGATCGAAGGGGCACAGGCACATCTGAAAGGAAGATTTGATATAATAATCTGCTTTGATGTCTTGGAACACTTATTGAACCCGCTAAAAACATTATCTTTGTTAACACGCCACCTGAAAAATAGCGGCGTGATCGCGATTATCAACTGCCCAGACGATCAGGGAGGGACTCATCCTTGCCACCTTCCGCAGACATTTCTGTCGCTCGGAAAGCAGTGGTGGCTGACTTTGGATTATGTTGGTCTGACTGAATTAAGAGGAATAAAGAATGTTTATAGTAAAGATGTTTTTATTAAAGCCTTGTTAAAGAGAATTCGTTATCTTATCTGTAAGCAAACCTCGTTTTATATTACAAGAGTATCTCTAAAGTAGGCGGATTACGCTATGAAAAAAGTTCTTTTCATCTCCCACGACGCGAGCCGCACCGGGGCACCGATTCTGCTCTTGAATTTTTTGCGCTGGTTCAAGGAGAATGCGAGTATCCCATTCGAGATACTTCTGGGCAGGGGCGGAGAGTTAGAGAAGGCTTTCTCGGCGCTGGCGCCGACATCGGTGTTTTATAAAGATGGTCAGGGGCCCGAGATCATCCATAAGTACAATATCCTTCGCAGGATAACCAGGCGCTTGGGGATCAATGATCCGGCCTTCCGGATCAGGCGAATGCTCGCAAATTCCAATATCGGGCTCGTCTATTCCAACACCTCGACGAACGGAAATATCCTGCAGGCTTTAGGCTTTTTAAATTGCCCGGTGATCTCCCATATCCACGAATTAAGTTACAGCCTGGATTCTCGCAGCGATAAATTTGATTATGTAAAAGAGAGCACAACGCACTTTATCGCCTGTTCGCAAGCAGTCAAAGACAATTTAGTAAACCGATATAATATTCTT
>Ga0265595_1000887_pt1 | contig 24843 bp, 22 predicted proteins | sample saktaG_15_FD_190148 | JGI IMG/M metagenome (GOLD analysis project Ga0265595, IMG submission 190148) | Saline water microbial communities from Sakinaw Lake, British Columbia, Canada - sak_2013_06_06_50m | ecosystem: Environmental > Aquatic > Non-marine Saline and Alkaline > Saline ...
ACATTCAGTCAGATATTTTTTTTCATTTCCATTTAGTAATGGTTCATTTACTGGTATATTCATATATTCCTCAAAATATGATAAAATGCGTCATTTAGGTTTTGATTTAAATCTTGTTTTGTCATTCTCTCCAACATAAGGACCTTGTTTGACTTCAAGCATCTGTAAATCTTCTATAACTTCAAATCCGTGGCCACCAGTTATCAATAAAATAACATCTCCTTTAGATAATATTCTACTTTCGAGATATTCTTGGGAATCTGTGTAAAAATCAACACGTAACCTCCCGGATTTAATAAATAATACTTCTTGTGTATATAATACCTCTCGTTGTATCGGATTATGCACATGTGGGTCAATTAACTTTCCTTTTGGATGATTCATGTAGGCAAGTTGCTGTGATAGTTCATTATTGGTAAAAAAACAAATCCCAGGTTGTTGGAAACTATCATAAACAATGATTGCCAATTGCTGTTCTTTGTAGTTTATTTTTTCTAGATGCATAAGTATGATCCCCCCGTTCGTAATGTTACGTCAAACTTATATCTTCATAATTATATCTTTTAAATACGTCTAAATATCCTCCTTTGGTTGCATTAAATATTTCAATTCCGTTCCTTTCAGCAACTGATTTTATACTTCTATAATTACGCCATAATTTGATAAGCGCCTCCATTTCACCATCATAGGTTGATCTTTCTGCTAATGGAAGAGCTCTTTTAAATGGATCAGATATGGTATCCCCTTCGTAGAAATGTTGATCATAGCCACGGTTCGCTAAATAATTATGGTCATAACCCATTAGATATATGGGACTACACCCCATATACACAGCTTGGGCTAAAATAAAAGCACTTACAGATTGAAAACCCTGCATTAATAATGTTAAATCGACAGAAGGAAATGGCTCACCGTAAGCTGCCACATAAAAAGTATTTTTATGATCTAAGAATCCATTCTTTTTAATATTCTCAAAACCACGAAATAAAGGAATAAAAAATGTGCTGTTCGATATTCTTTTGTTCATTTCCTCAAAAAAATTAACATTATTGGGATCACTTGAAAAAAAATTAGGATCTATAAAGCTATAATATGTTGGTTGCCATTGTTCACTGATAATTGGATGCTTCCAGAATCCGTTTGCCACAAAAGTAATTTCATTTTTCAATGGTTCTATATCCTGATAGCTAAGAGAAGGCCCATTGGCAATAACAAAGGCGCGGCTTCCCTTATGCTTGTTCCTGAATATCGCATTACGTGAAATAATATTATTTTCTTCTTTTGTTATCGAATTCAGTTTATCAAAATAATTAGCAATCCCCAAAGACCAATTAGATATGTCTTTCAATGCGCGCGATAATCTTATTCGAAGGACTGTTGGTATCATCAGTCTTAACATTCTATACTATCCCCCCCCCACTTCATCAATTAGTATTTTCTTCACCCTATTTAATATTGATCCTTTCGTCAAAAGTCATGCAGCGATTTTAAGTTCATGGCGGTGTTCAATACCAATGTTATTTACTGATGGGCTCTGCAACTCTATACCCAAAATACATATTAATAATTTCTATAATACTCTGGAGCCCCTTTAACTTGGAAACAAGTGCCACTGAAATGTACAAACACACTCCCGCTATTGTTTGTAACATAAGTGTTGTTAATACCCCGAATTCAAGCATGCCGATTATATAAACACCACCATACATTAGTATAGATATCAACAGATAGGGTAAAAAGTCCATTAATTGTTCAGTAACACTATAATTTAGCCATATGACATTGGGTCGGATATTAATAATTACAGAAATCGCTGCTGTAAATACCTGCCCTATAACTATTGCAATGACTCCTAAAGGTAATGTACATATTAACAATGTAATTCCAATTACTTTTTTTATAATTTGATACCTTAGAAATACATCGCTTCTTCCAATTGCCGATATTGCTTGAAGATTAATATTATGCAGGTGGTGAAGGCCATAAACAACACAAAATAACTGTAAATATGGCACACTTGGAAGCCATTTTTCTGTCAATACTACCGTCACTAATGGTTTAGCAACAGCTGCTAGTAGGGTCATAATTGGAAATATAACAAAATTGCTTACAATAATGGATTGTCTTACCATTGACTTTAATTTTTCTTTATCATTTTGATAGCGCGAGTAAATCGGGAATATAACTGAAGTAATTGATGCATTAATACTGCTCGCTACTAAGTTTGGCATCTGTCTCCCATTATGATAATAACCGAGTGCTCCGCTATTGAAAGATTTTCCAATCAACAATGGGAACAGGCTTGTGTATCCAGTCTCTATCAGATTCGCTATTAATATTTTGTAACTAAACGTAAATAATTCTCTTAAACGTTTTTTTGAGAACACACGTTTAGGCTTCCATTTCATCATAATAAAGAATGTAATTGTGCCAAATAGTCCCAAAAAAACATTATTAAAAACAAGTGCAAATACCCCAAAACCTAATGTGGCCATAGCAATGCTAATTGCCCCAGAAAAAAAAACAGGAATTGCGCCCGCTAAGAATATCTTTTTAAATTTCAACTCCCGTAATAGAATCGATTTCTGAACCCCATTAATTGCAAATAATATTATAGAAATCGAATAAATTCTCAAAACACTCACTATGACTGGCTTGTTGTAAAATTCTGCTATCAATGGTGCAGTTATAAATATTACCAAATATAACGCACATGATATAAAAAGACTAAAATATAACACTGTAGAGTAATCTGTTTCATCTGCTTGTTTGCTTTGAATAAGTGCAGTTCCGAGGCCACTATTAACCAGCACGCTTGAAACAGCAACAAAAACCCCAACTAAAGCAACAACTCCAAAATCTTCCGGCATTAACAATCTGGCAAGAATTAAATATATTAACGCCTGCACCCCATTAACTGCAATGGTCTCCATCATTTTCCACGATAAACCAGACAAAACAGTTTTCTTAATATTTACATGATTCATATCTTCGCTATTTTCATCTAATTTACAATACGCCTTTTACTCATTCTCTCTTTTGGGTACGGCTCTTTTTTGAAGACCCAAAGAGAGTGTGAAGACGGTTAGTTATGTAATTCAGTGAGTCAATAATACGCTGGTTCTTCCCAGATAGCATCCGGTAGAAGTGATGTGTCTGAATTCTATTTCAGTTTGAAGGGGAGAATGATTCGAGGCTGAGCGTGATAGTTTTTTCCGACCGTGACCGCTTTTGCTGGGCAAGCCGCCTTTGTTTCAAGTAAAACAATCTATCTGATCTTAAGCATTACATACTACCGCTAACTGTTGAAAAATATCGTCGCAGAACAGTCGCAGCTTTCTTCTTTAGATATTTCATTATCAGCATTGGTAGCTTAGGCAGTTGCATCAAAATATATACATATAATCTCTTTTTGTCATTTGACAAGCTATATATATTTCTTAAACTTTTCCAATTATGTGATGACGGATATCTGAGAATATAAAGAATTGACCACCATACGTAGTAAGGCATTCTATCTTCATGTTTTATTTCGCACTTCATTTCATAGTGGCAATATAGTTCAAGCTTTTGCAGTAAATTAATTCTCTCAATAATGAGATTCTTTTTTGCAATGGATGAACTCCAGTTTGTTCGTCCTATTATTTGGAAGCTCCTATGGCTCGTCATAATATCATCCAACACATAGATTTTACCAAGACATGTAAGGATTAAACAAAGTGTTATATCACCTATAAATCTGTCAGCTTCAGCTATAATTGAATAATTATGCTGGGGTTCTAAAAATATGTTTTTGAAGACAAGCGTACCAGCGCCACTATAGTAAATGTATTTCAAGAAATCATTTATTGTATAGTCACCACTTTCGGGTCTCCCTGGACCATAATAACTTTCTTGTGTAATATTATTGTTTTCATCAACGACGCTGTAGCGATGAGTGCAAGCAATATAGGTTTTATTATTTTCGAGAAAATCTGTTTGAGTTTTTAGTTTTTCTTTATCCGTCCAAAAATCGTCACCATCTAAAATAGCAACATACTTTCCTGCACACTTTAAAAAAGAATAATACCAGTTTTTTGTTGCTCCAATATTCTCGGATCTGAAGGTTGGTTTTATTATATGAGGATATCTTTGTTGATACTCCTTTATTATTTCTGCTGTTTGATCGGGTGAACAATCGTCCCCTATGATTATTTCAAAAGCAAAATCTACATTTTGCATTAATATACTATCTAAGCATTGTCTAATATATTTTTCATGGTTATATGTTATTACAACAACACTTACAAAGCAACTTACCGGGTTGGAATTATCATTAGTTTTCATAATCAGCTCACTATTTCAACAAAGGGCAATGGAAAGATGAATTTCGTTCCGTTGTAGATGGTTTCTTTTTCCCGCAATAGAATGTCGCTTCTGAAAGCCCAAGGTAAAACCAAAAAGTAATCCGGCTTCATGGCTTTGGCTTTTTCCATTGAGATAACTGGAATTTTTGTTCCTGGGGTAAGCACACCATCTTTAAATGGAGTGATATCACCTATACAGGGCAACAGGTCGGGTCCGATACCACAGTACTGCAAGATGACATTTCCTTTAGTTGAGGCTCCGTAGCCAATCACCGTCTTTCCCGACTTTTTAAGTTCTTGAAGAAGCCTTACCAAGTCGAGTTTTTGTCGATGTACATTTTCTTGAAAGGTCGCAAACGAATGATTGGAATAGATGTTGTGGTTTTTTTCTTGCTCCATAAGCCAAATTGCCTCCGAAGAGACCTTATCAGCGAGGGGACTTGACCCATGGACGGCAGCTAACCGGATACTTCCACCATTGACCTCATTTTGAGACGCATCTATGATGGTCATTCCAGCCTGCTGAACAATATGCTGAATGGCGGCAAGGGAGTAATATTCTAAATGTTCATGGCATATTGTATCGTACGAATTTTGCCGCAACATCGCCGGAAGATAGCTTTGTTCAAAAACCCAGACACCATCCAAAGAAAGAACACTTGCGATGGCTTTGGCAAATTCCACAGGCTTCTCCAAATCGTAAAACATCGAAATGGATGTCACGATTTTGGCTTTTTCGGAAGCTACAGAAAAGTAACTTTCCTTGGTAAAAAACTCCGTCACGACCTTGGCATCTTTTGGATATATATCCAGATATTTTGTAGCCACTGGATCGATACCAATTCGATTATACATGTCATCAGGATAGTGATTCAAAAGGGTCCCATCATTGGAGCCAATATCCAACACATAGTCTCCCTTTTTTAAAGATATTTTCTCATTTGCAAAGTCGAGAATTTTTTGAAGATGTTGACTCATGTAAGCGGTAACGCCTGAGCGATATCCATAGCCTTCATTGTACATCTCATCCAATGGATAAGAATGTTGTAATTGTACCAGCCGACAGTTGTTACATCTTACGAGAGTCAGAGGTCCAGAAATGATATCATCGAGGTTTTCCGAACGAAAAACACCGGAAAGCATCTGCTCACCAAGATCAAAAACAACTTCAATATCCTTAGAGTCACAAGAGCGGCAGTGTTTAATACAGGTTGTCATAATTAGGGTTTTCCCTTCATAGCATTGCTAAGTTAGTTATTTGATTATAATCTATTTAAAAAATATTCATCGTAAGGGTGAAAATTTCTCAAAGATCAACTATCGTTCAATAGATTAATTTTTGAAATTTCCCGTAATTCATTTAGAGCAATTTCAAAAGAAGTTGTCGTGATACCAAGAGAGGTGATTTTTGAAATATCTAGGCTTGAATCATGGGGTGGTTTTAATATCCAATTTGAGTTGTCAACAATGATTACTTTATCTTCTGCATTTATTATTGAAGCTAGTTTTTTTAAAAAATCTACCCATTTCATTTTTTTTTGATTAGCAATATGAAAAATTCCATTTTTATTATTTTCTATTAAACTAAGGATTATTCTTGGCATATCATTTACGAAAACTGGACTTCTTAATATATCTGGATATCCATTTTCAACATAACTTTCAAAAGTATTCGTTCCAGCTTTTATTTGACTTTTCTCTTCATCGTATCCATATAATGGTTCTGTTCTAATCACGATTGAATCTTTTAATTCCAAAACCATTTTTTCTGCTCGAATTTTTGATCTTGCATATTCGTTTGTTGAATTTGCTATGTCTGTTTCAGAATAATTTCCTTTTTCCCCATTAAACACATAAGATGAAGAGATGAAGATCATTTTTGCATTGATTATTTTGCATATCCTGGCTATGTTTTTTGCAGTATCATAATTTAATTTTTTACAAAGTTCAGGATTTTTTTCACAGGCAAAATAGCTTGCCAGAGCAATTGTATCAATTACAATATCTGGTTTTTCAATAATTAAAAAGTCTTCAATTTCTTTTTCATCTGTTGCATCAAGCTCTTTAACCAATCTATTACGTGAATTTATATCTGCCCCAACTACCTCAAATTTATTAGATAAAAACTTCATTAACTTGCTTCCCAAAAACCCAATTCCAAATATTGCTATCTTCATATTTACCCCAAAATGTTAAAAAATATATTCTTTAAACAGGGCAGATTCAGCAATGTTTCTTAAATCCATCTTGTACACCCAATTCTCATCATCTCAAAGATCAATCTAGATTGATTGATATTTTGTGTGTATTCTTTTTTGAAACCTTCTTTAGTTGTTATCAAATTATAAAAGTGAAGAAGCATTTTCTCAAATTGATTACAGGGTTCAACTGATATAATTTTATTGCCTTTGGATGATTCAAAAATGATTTCCGGCGAAAAATCAGGTGGTGCTGTAAATATTCGATTAGTGGAAATTTTCCCTTCATTTCCCCAGAGTTCTAGATTACACTGATAATAATTATCGAATCCAAAAGCAATCTCCGCAAATAATGGACCATTTTTTTGACGCAGATACGCCCCTCCCCAAATATCGATATCTTTATCCTTATCTAAACACAAATTTGCACAAGAAACTTCGATATCTTGACCTAAGAACATTTGCGCAATCTTTAGTGGATAAACACCAGCATCCAACAAGGCGCCGCCACCTAATTCTCTTTTGTAGCGGATATCATTAGCATCAGGAAGTGGAGGGAAACCAAATGAACTTCTCACACAACGTAATTTGCCTATTTTACCCTCACTGACTATTTTTTTAATTACTGCAAGCTGATCATGAAAGCGAAACTGAAAATTCTCAACAAGTAGAAGGTTTTTTCTTTTGGCAAGCGTATTAAGATGAAGCGCTTCTTCATAGGAACATGCTAAGGGTTTTTCAACTAATACATGTAGTCCGCGATTGAGCGCCTTTTCAATCCACTCCTTATGCAGTGAATTTGGCAATGGGATATAAACCGCATCAAGTTGATCCAATTCCAGCAGGGCGTCATACTTTAAATATGCTTGTGTATCAAACTTCTCGGCGAAGTTGTTAGCCTTGATTAAATCTCGGCTGGCTACGCCAATTAATGAATACATATTTTTCAAACCCTTAATGGAGGGTATCACAAATCTATCGGCAACGCTGGCACAGCCTATAACGCCTATGTTAATAAGGACACTCATAATCACACAAAAGAAATCGCAGCAATCAAGCTACGCGCTTGGATGTTTAGATAATTATTGAATTTCAAAAAAGTATACAATTGATGTAATGTCATCCATATATAATTGTCTGGAAGTTCGTCCGGCAATTCATCATTTGCCACTATAATCATATTTCTGTTCTGCTCGCGAAAAAATCGCCCCCCCTCTTCGGATTGCAGGGTATCAAACACAATCTGCTCGGATTTGGCATTCAAGACATACTCAAGAAAGGGTAAGGCACCTTTTTGTGTTTGGCGGTAGTTCCCTGTCAAGCATTGAACTGTGGGGGCAAATTCAACGATATCATGGTTGCCACATTCCAATTTTGCCTGAACTATAAAATGCAGCAATCCATTGATATCTTTAGCAACAAATGCACATAGTCCTTCTTGGGACGGCGCAACCATTGGTTGACTCCATTTGGTTACTTCACGATTACCTATCTCTATGTCGGTTGCAATTATCTTGAAATATTTTTTCTCCTCATGATAAATTTCTGATTCACTACATATCCATTTTTTTAAATGCGCAAGGGGGATATTGGTCACCTCAAGATCATAATCATTTTTAAGTTTTGTTAAGAAAGAGATGATCTCATCAATACTATGTAAAGCCCCTTCCCGAGTCAGCGCACTTTTCAAAAAGCGTATTCCAAATGAATTTGTGCATCGATCACTCCCCAAAAAGCTATAAAAGTCTACCACTTTGCTATCGAAGGAGCCAAAAGGTATTCCCGATATAACAGTACGGGTATCCATGTTTACAGAGTTGTCATATCGGATCAGTTCCTTGATTTGTCCAAGAGTAAGCCATACAAAATTATCATAAACAGGGATATCAGCATCAATGCGGATAATAATATTTCTATTTCTTTTTTTAAAAAAGCGTGCGCCCTGCTCTGATTGGATCTGATCAAGCAAAATTTCGCGAGGTTTTGCATTTTGAAAATGTTCGATATACAGTGGTTTCTTTCCCTTATGAACTTGAGTATAATTACTGCGTGTCGCCTGTAATGTTGGCGACAGTTGGACATAGTTTATGTTTCCCGGTTCAATTTTTGCCTGAAGAAGAAAATGCAATACACCATAAAATTCTTTGGCGATGATACCTAGATAACCAATTTCCGGCTGATTGATAATCGGCTGTTCCCATTCGTGGATAGGCCCCCAATTTGTCTTTATGCGTATTCCGTCTATTGTAAAAAATTTACCGGTTTTATGGTGAATATTCCCTTTTTCTGAATCAAGAATCCATTGATCCAACTGATCAAATTTAATTTTTTTTACGGATACGGATACCCTTTGGTTTTGTTCTTCAATCCAGTCAACGATTTGTGGAGTTGCTTTGAATTGTCCATCTTTTACAAAAGCGCTCTTTAGAAAATGATACGTTGATGGATATTTATCAGTACTAAATTTCATTTTTCGTCCCCAAAATGTATTGATACCATTACCTAATTCTTTTGCCGATCTGACTGTGTTTCTTGAGTATTCCCCTCCAAAGGTATTCGTTCAAAGATACACGTTCCATTATTAACTCCGATCATCAAACTAAATCCCATTGAATAGGTGTCCCCTTTTTTACATCTCTTTTAACATATTTACCAAGCAGGACATCATAATACTTTGGTTCCAACCCATTCCCAGGCCGGATCGCCCTTAAGTTTTCTTTTGTAAAAATGTCGCCTTTTTTCATATCCTGCACTATATAGAGCGAACGGCGGAAGGTAAGGGATTTTGTTTCTTTTTCTGTGGGGCCATAGGATATTTTGCCTAATGCCTACCATGCTCGTTCAGTTTCGATAACAAGAGAGCACATTTCATCCGGCTCCATGGAAAAAGCCGAGTCCACCCCGCCGTCTGCGCGGCTTAATGTAAAATGTTTTTCAACCATTGTTGCGCCAAGGGCAACAGAGGCAACGGCCGCGCCAATGCCCATGGTATGGTCGGACAGGCCAACTTGGCAGTCGAACAGTTTTGCCATATGGGTAATGGTGATGATGTTTGTGTTTTCCGGTGTTGCCGGATAGGAACTGGTGCATTTGAGTAAAATCAGATCCCTGCATCCTGCCTCGCGGGCTGTGCGCACTGTTTCATCCAGTTCGGCAATTGTTGCCATGCCGGTTGAAATAATCATCGGCTTTCCCGTGGCCGCAACCTTGCGAATAAGCGGAATGTCCGTGTTTTCAAATGAGGCGATCTTGTAGCATAGCACGTTCAGTTCTTCCAGGAAATCGACCGATGTTTCATCAAAGGGTGTGCTCAGATATATCAGGCCAAGTTCCCGGCACCGGTCAAATATCGGTTTATGCCACTCCCACGGGGTGTATGCCTCCTTGTAAAGTTCATAAAGGGATTTGCCCTTCCACAGGCTGTCCGGATCATTAATGAAAAAGGGTCTTTCAGCAATATCAAGGGTCATGGTGTCGGCTGTATAGGTCTGGAGCTTTACGGCATGCGCCCCTGCTTTGGCCGTTCAGTTGGATTCAATACAAGAGCAATTACTGTCTGCTTGAGAACCAATAAGCAACTTACCGAAAAAGTTTATGCCGGTAAATTTTGATGATCGCCTAATGATATCGATTGTACTAATTGCCATAAATTAATCACCAGCATTGATTAAATTCCATCTCAACGGCGTTCCTTTTTTGATAAAAACCATGGCCTTTCGTCCAATTATTTGGTCAAGGTATCGTGTATGTAACCCATACCCCGGACGTATTGAGCGGACATTTTCTTCTGTAAATATTTCCCCTTTTTTTACATCTTTTACAACAAAAAGGGATCTGCGGGATACACGGCTTTCCTTTTGCTTTTCCGTGATTTCATAACTGACTTTGCCAAGTGCTTTTTCTGTCGTTCGGATGGCATCTACCATTTCTCTGAACTCATGGGGCTCCAGAGAAAACACACTGTCCGGACCCCCATCCTGTCTCGACAGAGTAAAGTGCTTTTCAATGATACAGGCCCCAAGCGCCACTGCTGCTACAGGCACAGCAATACCAAGGGTATGATCGGAAAGACCGGTTGGCACGCCAAAAGCCTTAGCCAGATGGGGAATTGTTCGCAAATTCATCTCATCAGGTGGTGCCGGATAAGCGCTTGTACATTTAAGCAAGGCTAATTGATTGCAGCCTTCTTCGCGAATGGTGCTCACAGCTTCCTCAATTTCAGCTAAGGTTGCCATGCCGGTGGACATGATTATGGGTTTGCCAGTCTGGGCTATCTTACGCAGCAAGGGAATATCCACAAGTTCAAAAGAGGCTACCTTATAAATCGGAACATCCATCTTCTCCAAAAAATCCACAGCTGTATGATCAAAAGGCGTAGAAAACAGATCCATTCCCAGATCATTTGCTATTTTCTTTAACTTGGGTTGCCATTCCCAGGGGGTATATGCTTCTCCGTAAAGTTCATATAATGTTTTACCCTTCCATAACCCATCCTTTTTCAAAAACATTTCATTTTGTGAATCGATTGTTAAGGTATCTGGTGTATATGTTTGTATTTTTACAGCATCGGCACCGGCATTTTTCATTGCCTTGATTGTCTCTGCAGCTCGATCATATTTTTTGTTATGATTTGCTGATAACTCAGCAACAATAAAAACTGGGTATTGAATTCCGATATTATGTGAATTTATTTTTAGATTCACCTGCAACGTCCTAACCAGATTACTTTATCTGTGTGAATTAGAGGCTATATTTACGCCTGGTCCTATTACGGCATTTGTTCCGATATGGGTACCAGCACCTATAACTATACCAGGCACTTTCTCGCCTCATCTTTCACATTTTTTGAAAAACTTAGCTGGATTTCCGTACCATATTTCATTATCAGGCACATCATGACGCACCTGAGAACAGGCACCTATTTCGGCATTTTCGCCTATGTTAACTCCGGGCATAATGCTAACATTCGTACCAAACAAGGCTCCCTTTTTCAAAATACCGACTTTCTTTTCTTTCCCTTTGGTAAGGTCAGGCGTATCCGTTACGACAAAACTATACTTCATTACGACGCTGCCTTCGACAACCGTTCCGGCGGAAAGCGTCCCACGACTTCCCATCGCCACATTATCCCCAAGTTTACATTTGTCACGAACCTCGCAGAAAGAGGTAAACTGGCAATTATCACCAATAATTACATTTGTCCCAAACTTTGTATACGTTCCGATTTTACAGCCGGAACCAATAATGCAACCACTAAGGATCATCGCATAATTTTCGACTGTTACATTATTCCCAATTTTTGTCCCTGTGCTCAGGATGACATTGTTTTCCAGAGTTACATCATCTCCTACAATAACATCTTCTGCAATTTTCACATATGAACCACAAACAAAATTCTTCCCGCATTTAAAATCGTCAGCAATGTCACAATATTTACCAATCTTCATAATATATCCTCCTTCAAACTTATTTTTTGCATTATCCTTATAAAATACACTCATAAAAAGTCGGAAATCACCATTTTTCGCCATTCCGACGAAAACCAGAATCCAGTAAATTCAAAATGCTCTGGATGCCGGATCAAGTCCGGCATGACATTTGATATGTTTAATTGCTGTAGTAATAACGTTACCATTATAAAGGGGTTGGCTCTTTATAAAGCGCATCCAGAACGTTTTGATAGAAAAATCCATTATGTACGTTTTCCCTTAAAACCTTTTTCCATCTTCCAATGGCCTTTTCAAAATCAAGTAATGGATAATCTGTGCCGAATAAACATCTATCTTTTAAATAGGTATTTGCAGCATATAGAAACTCAGGGGCCATATATAAGGGGTTCAAGGCGCTGAATTCCAGATATATATTGGGATGTCTCTGAGCCACTGCAAGGATTGGCGGCCCGAAACCGTTTCCTCCATGGGAAACTATCAGTTTTAATTCAGGGAAATCAACGGCAATCTCATCGATGTATTGTGGTTGACCGTGCCACATATAGGCGTCACGCAGAAAATGAATTGCACCATGAACAATTACCGGCTTTTTAATAAGTTCACAAAAACCATAGACAGGATATAATAAGCGGTCATTGACGTTTAACTTTGTCCTGTAAGGCGCCATACTGATTGCTGCAAATCCTCTATCAAAACATCTTTGGGTTTCCTCAAGGGCAAAGCGTACGCCATTGGCCAGGCTGATGCATGCAACAGGAATAAGCCCCTCATACTTATGAGACATTTCCAATACATGATCATTATCTGTATAATCATTGCCACAGATGACCATCTTTTCGATACCTGATTCTGCTGCATAATCAATCAACTCCTGCACCGGCATTTCGGACAAACGGGATTTCATTTTGTACAATCGCACATACTCTTTAAAATGAGCCTTTAAGTCTGTTGTCCAGGGTTTTAATAGTTGTTTTGTCCTTAATCTCACCCTTGAATCTATAATCTTCATTGCTCTACCCCTTTCATGACCAACTCACAAATATCCATAATTTCAATGTGGTTAAACCTGTTGTCATTCTTTGCTGCGTCCTCTAACATGGAAAGGCATAAGGGGCAAGCGGTTACCAAGATATCAGCCTTTGTTTTTAAGACCTCTCTCAGTCTGATTTCAGCCAGCCTTTCCCCCTTTTTTCTATCGAGCCAGATTCCACCCCCGCCACCGCCACAACATATACTTTTTGAGCCATGATGTTCCATTTCCCTCAATTCTATCCCTGGCAGGATTTTCAAAATTTCTCGTGGTTCACTGGTAATATGATTATGTTTACTCAAAAAGCATGGATCATGAAAAGTGACTATCTTATTTATCGGTTTATCTATCTTTAATCGACTCTTGGTTAAAATCTCATGCAGGAGAAGGACAAACGGCGCCACTGAAAACGTATCCTCGTGTTTCTCAAAATAATGATTCGTTATTACATCAAAACAATGGGGTGAAAGAGTATAAATATTCTTTATGCCCCTTTCTTTAAAACTCCTTTTATTGATTGTTTTTAACTGTTCAAATGTCTTATAATCCCCCACTCTTAAAATGCTATCACCACAACATGCCTCTTTTTCGCCCAGAATATCAAAACTAATGCCTGCCTTATTCAACAATTGTGCGGCTGCCTTTGCGACATTCTTTCCATGCTCATCATATGATGGTAAACATCCTACAAAAAGAAGCATCGCATTTGTATTATCCTTTGTTAGAATAGGGATATTTAGTGTTTTAATCCAATCTCCACGCTTACCTGGATCTTCCATCCAGGGATTTTTATAGTTTGCAGTAGAAAAAATAGCGCTCTTCAGAGAATGTGGCAGATAGCCGGCGCCTCGCTCGATTACCAGATTTCTCAAATCAGTCATCACATCAATAAACGATATTTCATAGGGGCATACTGACTCGCAACTCCCACAGTTTGTACAAAACCAGAGATCTTCACCTGAAAAGTCCAACAGGCCCAACCTCAATTTCTGGATGAATTCCCGAGGCGAAAACCGACCATTCATATTTAACATCGTATTGGGACATGCCTCAGCACACATCCCACATTGGAGACATCTCTCAACGGAAAAATATTCCTTACTCATCTGGGTTAAGGCCATTTGCATGAGATGCGAAGATTCATCTACTATTGTAGAAATATCATCATGCAACAATACTGGTTTCCCCTGAAAACGCCACCCATAGTCCAGCTTTGCTTCAGAGACTCCTTTTTTGTAATCCTGGCCAGCCATAAACCCCTATCTACTTTTGTACAAATTCTTCAAATAGGACGCAACCCTTCCACCTACTGACACTCCATCCAACAAACAATCCCTGATTGGTTTGAGACCGGTAATGCTACCGGCAAGAAAAACCCCTTCCCTTGAAGTGTCATGAGGAAAAATATCCTCGTCTGCAGGTAAAAAGAACCCATCTTTACCCCGTTCAATACCAAACATTTCTGCAAGTTCTACGGCATCCGCACAAGGCATCATACCGACAGAAAGGGATACGAGATCAAAAATCCCTTGAACCGGTTTGCCCAAAAGTGTGTTTTCAGCCCTGACCTGGACATTTCCATCCGGCAAGATACTACATTCTGATACCCTTCCCCTGATATACTTTACTCCAAGTTCCTGGGCATATTGATACATCTCTTCAAATCCCCTGCCGTAAGTCCTTATGTCCATATAAAAGCAGGTTACACTTGCTTCTTCATCGTTTTCTCTTATCTCAATTGCCTGCTTTGTGCTGTATGAACAACATATCCTTGAACAATAAGGATTCCCTATTTTCACATTTCTTGAACCCACACAAAAGATAATTGCGATCCTCTTTGCTGCTTTACCATCTGAGGGCCTGATCAGTTTCCCCTTGGTCGCGCCTTCCGGATCCAGGAAACTTTCCAGTTCTACTGAGGTAATAACATTTGGATAGACACTGTATCCATATTCTGCCTGTCTGGTTGCATCAAAGACCTCAAATCCACATGCCAAAACAATCGCATCCGCTTCGATAATTTTACCATTGGAAAGCGATACAATATGAGTCCCATTATTTTTTCTTGCATCGGTTACAGTTGAATCTTCAAAAACGGTAATATTTGAAGAGTTCCTAACCGAGTCAATAAGATTTTTAACAAGATTCCTGCCACTTCTGAAGTCAGGAAAAACCTTCGCGTATCCTTTCACCTTACCTCCGCTCTCAGATGACTTTTCCACTACGATGGGTTCTATGTCGAATTCGCTGAGTGCAAGTGCAGCCCTGAGCCCGGTTATACCACCTCCCAATATCAATACTTTCATAAAAGCTTTTTCCTCAAATTATGTAGGATTTTCTCTGTTAATACAGCTGACGATTATTAGCGCCTAACCACGATTCCGAAGGATCATATGGTATCCCGATCTTATCCAACAAAGGCTCGACCGGAACGGTATGAAACTGTATTCCTACAACCTCATAGGGGTCCCATCCCATCAGAAGCCCGGCCACTTCCTGATAAGTAAGCACGGGAATAAAGTATTTCTCTCCGGTTATTTCATGAATGGCCCATTGTTCTTTATCTATAAAAACCTGACATCCCGGACAATTGGTGATGATTAGATCCGGTTGAAATGGAGACATGCTTTTCATTTTTTTGTGCACGCTGGCCATAGTTCCTGCTCGATTGGGGCTGATCATGCACTGTCTGAAACCCATTCCACAACAGTGGCGTCTTTCCGGATAATCTATCTCTTTACCTCCCCACGCGGTACCCATTCCAGAAAGTACTTCACAATATTCTGAACCTCCCAGTGAATGCTCTTCAGGAAAAAGCTTACTATAATGACATCCCACATGATCTACAACATTCAAATGCCTGCCGGTCTTTTCATCGATTAGCTGGAATTTCATAAAGTTATCCCGAAGCTGATCGCGATAGTGATAGTAGACATCACTTATATGAAGAATATGCTTGGGAATCTCAAACTCCCTGCCACACGACTGTTTTAAAAGCCTGTCAATCTTCTCTTTTAGGCCTGGTTCCTGTTCATACAGATCTTTACACTCACAGTGAATGCCAAATGAAGTAACGCAGGACATAGTAATGGCATCAACTCCTATTTCCTGGGCAATTGACCAGAGCCTGGCAACGGTAAGCAAAGTGCCTTCAATTGGCATTATATCTCCATGATAAGCAATACCGGAACAACATGTCCAACCGGATTCAGGCTTTGGGCTGGTCCCCCAATTAAGACCAAGAAGATCATAAACTTTAGGAAGCATTGCCTCGGAACCTGGATAAAGGGCACCCAAAATGCAACTGAGGGTCAAAAAATACCCATCATCAGGGATATCCTTTATATATCTCTTCCATAATGATTCCCGGCCGACTTCACTGAACAACCTATTATTTTCTATCATCCTTCTGTCTTCACCTTATCATGGTATTCATCAATAGTAATGCCTAATTCATCCGCCTGTTTTTTTGCTGAATCTTCTATAAGTTCCCACATGTAAAGTCCACCTCCCGCATGCCAGAGCCTCCTGACTTCATGGAGTGTTTCAGGATGGACCTTTCTCCCGGAAAGCGATCCGTCCATATCGGGGCACGCGCCAATGCTTCTGAAATACGCTTCCTGATTTTTAAAATATTTTTCAAATCGAGGGCCGAAGTCGCGATGGGCTTCCCACGAAGGGTCTCGAAAATAAAGCGTACAGGCACGATTCCAGAGGTTTCCACCCCAGAGATGACGCGCTGCATACTGCTGCCGTCCACGAACACTGTACACATGATACCCTTTAATCTGACTCAGCTGCCTTAAGGAGGAAATCATTCCAAATGGATTATTTTCCCTCGGACATTTAGGCTTGCAGGAACCGCACTGTGTACAATACCAGATGGTATCGGATTTGAGGAGTTGAATTATCGCGTCCTCATTTTTTTCCTGAACGGTCTCCATTATGATTCTGGGATTATAATCAAAGAATTCAGCCGCGGGACAAAGAGCAGTGCAAGCACCACAGCTCATACAGCCACTTGCACTTAAAGCATGCCGAGCAATAATATGATTTTCAAGCCACCACACACAGGATTTTTCTTTTGCTCCTTTGTACCACGCCACAACTTCGTTTCCTTCCCCATACTTTTCATTCCAAATTTTCTGTTCTCTTCTGTCTTTTTCTCTTTCAAAAGGAGTCCCAAAAAGAATCTGAATATTGGGATAGAAATACCCACCATCCCATGGTTCTTTTTGGTCCCGCATTTGATAATATATTTCTATAATCTCATCATCAGTTAAACCATCCAGATATTTTCTAATAATTTCTCTATCCTTTTTACTTAGGTTAAAGTCTCGTTGAAACCAGATAGGCAAATTTTTAGTATTTTTAATACAATTTTGTGATTCATTAGGATAATCTTCCGCAGGTGTTTCCTGGACGGGGAATGCCTGGTTTTTTAAGTCAAATTTATCCATCAGTTCCTCTTTTAAAATAACCGATCACTTGTCACGTTTTAATCGCAACATTAAACTTATTTTGATACCCGCGTGCCTCATCTTCATCTTTTCAAGGCCCCAGATCATCGGCAGGTTGTTGATGTTGGACCCGAAATAGCCACATTTCATTTCCTGCTCATGATACCAGGGATGACGGTAGGCGATAAGGGCTAAGGCCACTCCCTTGCCTGCAGCACGCGGATGCACGATAAGTCCTTGTGACAGATGGTTCACGGCGACGCCCAGTTCACGTTGAATATCCTTGTCGATAATACCGTTCAGTGCCCCGGCAAACTGCCCGTTCCATTCGGCGACAAAGACTTTCCCTAACCCTGCATGTACCTCCCTATATCGCTTGACGTAGAGACTCACAACCCTCTCCTTGTCGAATTCAGGCTCGTAAAGGAGATGATTGGGGAAAGGCATATGGGCATAACTGTAAGCGATTTCATCGAAGTCCGATTCTATGGGATCGCGCATCAGAAGGTCATCACGCAAGAATGCGCGGTAATCATTATCAACGGAAGCAGTAACATGGCGAAAGCCATCGGCATAACGGAAGCCGTTTTCCTCGAGGGCTCGAATCCATTGGTGTGCCTGAGAAGCAACCGAGGCTGTTATGAAGGCAATACCTTGTTTCTCTGCCCTGTCTCGTAGCGCCCTCATCTGCAATAGGAAGGCCGGATAATTCTCGCTTGCGTTATCGCAGACGAAGGCTTCATTGGCAATGCCCGCAACTTCAATACCAAAATAGTTTGAAAGATAATCCACCCGTTGCAACTGGGCGGCACAGTATATTTTTCCGTTGGCTGTCCCCACGAGAATACTTTCCGGATTCGTGTCAGCAGCTTTACGTACTTTGCGGAAACGGTAGTCTTGCATCCGATCGTCCACCAAGGGAGAACCAAAATAAGTTGGAAAAGGGAAATTCATGTATAATTCTCTAAGCATTTCTAAATCAGCGTCATGCCATGGAAGAATCTTTATATTCATAAGAAACATCCTTTCTGGTTTGAAAATTCATATGTTGAAATTTTTTATTTCCGTAAAAGTGCTCTATCCTTGGAGAAGTCCATTGATAGCGATAAAGTCATCTTGAGATGATGGACATCTTCTTTTTTAAATATCGATCAGGTCTCGAGATCCTCGTAAAACTTCGATCATCTGTTCTATAACTCTATTCAAACCTTGCCCGTCAACCATTTGTTTACTGGCCTGCGCTAATGCCCGCCGTCGCTTTTCGTTGCCAATTAGAGTAGCAACGGCACGGATAATTTGTTTCTGTGAAACCTTGTTTTGATGGCCCAGATAACAACATAGCCCTTTCTTTTCGAGTAAAAGAGAATGTTGTCTTTCACGTTCGGATGTAGAGATGATAATATTGGGAACTCCCAGACACGCTAGTTCCCAGACTGTTAAGCCACCAGAAGTTATAGCTATATCAGATTGTGCCATCAGTGCAGGCATTTCGGATGTGTTGATGCGAAGATCAACACTGAGCTGAAGATTTTGTGATATCATGGCTTTGAGATCATCAAGGAAAGCGTAAAATGCTCCTACAACCACAATGATGTGCTGCGGAGCATTTTTCATTTTGGCCAAGGCCGAAACCACTCTCAGGGTGAGGTTTGTGCCATCGACACCGCCAAACGAGAGCAAAAGAGTCTTGGCGGACACAGAAATGCCTTTTTTTTCTGCTTTGTGCAGTTCCCTATAAAAAGCATTGTCTAGGATAGTATAACAGGGGCCGAGTAAGAGTCTCGTGTATGGCTCAATAGAATAGTCCTGTTGCAGGGAAAGCAAACTCTGATTATGAACGATATCTGCAACAAAATGACAATCATGGCGAAAGGTAATTATCATTAAGCGAACCCTGTCTTTGCGAATATGCTGCTGAAACTCCGCCGTATAGAAAGTTGGAAGAGGGTTGTCTATCACCAGAAGTGCATTTGCACTCTTTCGGTCAGTAATTCGGGCCAGGATTACATCCGGATCTACTGACTCGCGACGGGAAAGTGTCTCCACTGTACACCCATCTCTTTCAAGTGTCTTTAGTAAGGAATTATGGGGTGCACTGGCGAGAAAAGTACAAGAAATTCCCAATACTTGGAGTTTTTTGGCAAGAAGACGACACCGGCAAAGATGACCTGTGCCAATTTCCCTGTTAGCGTCGACTCGAAAAAATACATGGGGTGTAGTCATTGTTTAGTTATCGTGGCGTCCGAAGATAGGATCAACGGTGTGTTATGGTAGAAACTTCTTTATAGTCAAATACTTTTATCTTTTTGTAAAGATCTCAAAAGTCCCTCATTTCGAATAATATGAGCATTCAGTTTGTAAATTTCATGATGCTTATCTAAAAAAGATTTGATTTCCTCGATAGTAAAGTATCGGTCTGTACCTTTATAAAGATTTTCTAAAATGGTTTTTACTACAAGGAAATCTTCTTTCTCATCTACTGTTATTCTGTAGTTACTGTCATCAGTTTCGTTTTCGATGGTTACATTCCGAAACTTTTCCGGGTGATTCCGGATATAGAGAGTCACATGTTCTCGTTCGTACTTGAGCTTTGCTTCATGCCATGCGTTAGACAGTGCTTGAAAACTTATGATTCCGCAATCAAGGCCTTCGGCAAAGGTTTCGCCTGTGCGGATATAGTCAGCGCCGTTTTCAAAGTAGGCATCGGCAATGCTGTCGCAGATATCCGGGGCAATTAGCGGGCAATCACCTGTTAACCGCATAATATGCTCTGCCCCGTATTCTATCGCCGTCTGATAGTAGCGATCCAAGACATCGTCCTCGGACCCGCGATAAACTTTGATTCCTTCCTTTTGAGCCAGTTCCATAATCGGGTCGTCTTCTTTATTCGTGGTCGTCGCAATGATGATGTTGTCAATCATTTTGCTGAAACGAAGACGCTCAACCTGGAAACTCAACAAGGGTCTTCCCATAACTTCCATCAAGACCTTACCTGGGAGACGGTTTGATGTCATTCTTGCCTGGATAATTGCCGTAACTTCAAGTTCCACTATGCAAGCCTCTTAAACCCAACACTTGAAGGTTTGCCGATTAGTTTTTTATCAATATCGTTGTGCTCAATCGATCGTGCAATCTCCCCAAAAGCCTTATCAACCGCCTTAAAATAATTTTGAACATTCTCGTTGGTATGAGCATACATTACATAAAACAAGTTAGATGCCAGAAATCCCTGTTCCAGCATAAGTTGAATAAAATAAGCTTTCATCGCTTGTGCTTTATCATGAACAAAAGCAAAATGACTCATGGGTTTCATTCCACCAACTTCTATAGACAAACCATGTTTATCCGCCATTTTTCCCCAGCCTGATTGCACCTGTTCTCCAAGTCTGACAAGGTGCTTTCCGACATCAAGTCTTTTGTGCTTTTTAATCATTGCAATTGCTGCGGTTGGCCCTATACGTTCCGTCCAGTTTGTACTGCTGATAAATGTTTTTTGAGCAGCCTGCATGACATCAGCCCTTCCGATCACAGCGGCTATGGGATACCCGTTCCCTAAAGCTTTTGAAAAGACAGCCATATCAGGCTCTTTTGTAAAAAACTTCAGATGAGCGCCTCCGGTGTTAAATCGGAATCCCGCTGAGATTTCGTCAACGACAAACACTGCTCCTGATTCATCCGCAAGGGTAAGACAACGCATAACATGACCCGCACCGATTTGAACGGAGGCGTCTGCTCGGATAATCAGATTTTTGTTCATTTGATCTTATCCATCTGCAAGACTGAGTACATTTTTTCGGCTGTTTCCCAATCTTCGGGCGTATCAATATCCTGAACAAGGTAACGAGGCAAAATCACGGGGGCAGTGTCCTTTGAATAAAATTGTTTTTCTTTTAGATAGTTTTTTACGTCTGCCCAATAGAATTGCCCTGCGTCATGATAAGCTTCCGGCAAGTCCTGCGAACGGGTTTCTCTGTATTCCGGCCAGAACATCTCCAGCCGGTTTTGACTGTTTATTTTTAAAGACCGGAAAATGGGAAAAGGATAAGTTGTTACGGAAAAACAGGATGCTGCGTTCTTTTCACGTAATAAGTTATAACCTTTAATTATATATTCAGCCTTAACAAAAGGAGCTGTGGCATAGATACAGCAGATGTAATCTATTTTTTCTCCATCTCCCATAAGCCGTTTTAAAGCATGGAGAACAACCGCACCTGTGCCTGCATAATCATCCGCAAGTTCGCAAGGCCGCATAAAGGGAACTTCTGCATCGAACTCTTTTGCTATGGATGCGATTTCTTTTGAATCGGTAGAAACAATTATTCGATCAAAAATACCGGTATTTTTTGCGGCCTCAATAGAATAGGCAATCATGGGCTTGCCGCAAAATGGTTTAATGTTTTTATGCGGGATCCTTTTGCTTCCGCCTCTGGCAGGGATAACAGCAACAACAGACATTTTATTTATCTCTATTTCGTAAAATAATTTTTTGCATTACATCAATCACCTTTTCCACATCTCCATCCGTCATTCCCGGAAACATGGGCAACGATAAAGTCTTCGTATAGCTTTGTGATACTCTCATCAGTTTAAATTGCCGGGCAGTCCGGGCAGTATTGGGACGTTCCCCCTACATTATTTTTTCCTGACCTGACAGGTTATTTCTCTAATGACTCTTTCAACATCTTCCTCAACCATCGCCGGATAAAGTGGTATAGAAAGGCAATGTTTATAATATTGTTCTGCATTTGGACAATCACCCCAGTTTGTTCCAAAATGCTTACGGTAAAAAGAATGTAAATATACCGGAATATAGTGTACCTGTGTTTGGATACCTTTTTGTTGTAATTCAAGCATAAATCCAGCCCGATCAATATTGATTTTTTCAAAATCAAAAAGCAGGACATAGAGATGAAAATTACTATTACAGTTACTATTTTCAAAAGGAATCTGAATAAAATCCAAATCCTTGAAAGCAGCATTATATTGATTGACGATTTCTCGACGTCGTTTACGGAATCGGGCGAGTTTTTTCAATTGGGAAAGTCCAAGAGCGCATTGGATATCGGTTATACGATAATTGTAGCCAAGGGCGATTTGTTCATAATACCAGGGATTCACAGTACTCCCGGAATCAGAGGGAGCCGACCGGAAGGCAAGATCGTGATTTACAAACTCGCACGGATCGCTCGTGATGCCGTGTGACCGCCACAGCCTCAACTTCTTTAAAAGACCTTCATCATTGGTCAGGACTACGCCGCCTTCACCTGTCGTAATATGTTTAACCGGATGAAAACTCATCACAGTCATATCCGAAAATGCACAGGATCCTACCTTCTTGTTCTTATAAAAGGAACCCAAAGCATGACAAGCATCCTCAATAACGTAAATCTTATGCCCATATTTTTTTTCAGCGGTGCTGACAATTTGACGAATTGCATCCATATCACAACTCTGGCCCGCAAAGTCAACCGGGATAATTGCCTTAGTATGCCTGGTAATCTTCTTTTCGATCTCTCCAGATGAAATGTTGTATGTATCCGGGTCAATGTCAGCAAAAACAGGCCTTGCACCACAGTAAACAGCACAATTAGCAGAGGCAACAAAGGTAATAGGAGAAGTGATAACCTCGTCACCATTCCCTACACCAGCTGCCAGGCAGGCAATATGAAGGGCAGATGTCCCGGAATTCAGACAAACGGCAAAGGCGGCGTCTGTTTCATCGCAGAGCGCCGATTCGAATTCTGCAATCTTTGGTCCCTGGGTCAGCATTGTTGAGTTCAGTACATCAATAATCGACTGAATATCATCTTCATCGACAAACTGCCTGCCATAGGAAATCAAGTTACTTTTTGTCATTGGGATGTTTTCTCCATTTTTGAGTATAGGTGCGGCAACTTTGGTGGGGTTCTATCGTCCTTTTGCTGTCTGGGTACACGATCCCGATTTGATGGGATGACAAAGGGTGGTAACTCCCTCATTCGCAATGACCAAAAGATTGCCACGTCGGCCAAAGGCCGACTCGCAATAACAGTAGCGTTGCCCCTCTGCGGGCAACATGATGGTGGGGCACAGAGGCCCTACGCTACTCGGGTCATGTCCCCGCCCGCAGGGGGCAATGGGGACATCCCTAAGTGCGGGAAGTGTCCCTAAACCGCTATGTCCTTCACGTACTTTGCTATAGAAAGCGACGCTGTAAGGCCTGGGGATTCAATTCCTGTTAAATTGATAAATCCTTCCATTCCTCTGTCAATCTCGTGTTTTATGACAAAATCCTTTATGCCGTCGCCTTTAATCTTGGGACGAATTCCGGCCATATCCGGATTAAGAGATTCTTTGTCCAACCCTTCGATATAGTTTTTCGAGCTCTCATAAAAAATGTCTCTTTTGCCGGCATCAACTTTATAGTCTATGGCATCCACATATTCCGTATCCGGGCCAAAACGAAGGCGGCCACCTAAATCCAGAGTGGCATGGATGCCTAAACCGGACAGGTCTTTGTGTGGCACAGGATAAACAAGCATTTTTATGGGCGGCTTTTTTGCGTATGAAAAATACGAGCCTTTGCAGTGGCTGAGCCTGTAGCCTGCTTTGTCAATGTCAATGCCTGCCATTGCCGCTATACGGTCCGCGGAAAGTCCGGCTGAATTTATAATTAGTGATGAAATAAATTTATAGCCATTATTTTTTATATCGTTCCGGGTACACGATCCCGATTTGATGGAACTAAATCGGGTCATGTCCCCGAGCGATCCCCTTTTTCTTCCTCTTGTTCCTATTACGTATCCGTTTTTCTGTTTTTCGATGGAATCAACCTCGGTGTTAAAGGAAAACATGACTCCGGATGAATTGGCGACTCCATGCAGATGCGACATTAAGGAGTGCGAATCGATAATGCCGGTGTTTGGAGAGTAAATAGCAGCTACCGCATTAACATTTGGCTCCATTTTGTTTATTTCATCTTTTCCAATAAGGGTTAGTCCTTTTACACCATTCTGTATTCCGGTCTCATAAAGTTCCTGCAGGTCTGTTATTTCTGACTCGTCAGATGCTACTATTAATTTTCCCAGCCTTGAATGTGGAATGGAATGTTTCTCGCAATATTCATACAAAAGGCTTGCACCTTCTACACACAATCTGGCTTTCAGCGAATTCGGAGGATAATAGATACCGGAATGAATAACCTCGCTGTGGCGACTGCTTGTTTCCTGACCGAATTTTTCATGCTTTTCAAGGACAACAATGTCTTCGTATTTTTGAGATAGCTCTGCCGCTATAGCCAATCCTACTACACCGGCACCTATGATTGTTATTTTGATTTTGTCCATTTGAAGTGGGGTCAGGCTTTCCTTATTGTCGTTA
>Ga0265595_1000888_pt1 | contig 24834 bp, 24 predicted proteins | sample saktaG_15_FD_190148 | JGI IMG/M metagenome (GOLD analysis project Ga0265595, IMG submission 190148) | Saline water microbial communities from Sakinaw Lake, British Columbia, Canada - sak_2013_06_06_50m | ecosystem: Environmental > Aquatic > Non-marine Saline and Alkaline > Saline ...
ACGAGTGGCACCACTCGTTTTTGTTAAAGCTAAAAGCTAAGAAGCTAAAAGCTAAGAAGCTAATTTCAAGCTCATTCTGTGTTCTTTGGGTTCTATTAACAAAACCTCGAAATCGTAGGTTTCCCCGATTTTTAATTGTTCTTCCATTTTTTCTTTTGATTCAAATTCTGATATGTGGCACAATCCCCTGATTTTTGGAGCAACTTCAACAAACGCGCCAAAAGCAGAAAATTTGGTTACTTTCCCTTTTATCTCGTCTCCTTTTTTGTATTGCTTTTCAATCTCTTCCCAAGGATTTTTCTTTAGCGATTTTAAGGAAAGAAAAACTTGATTATTGTTTATGTTTATAATTTCAGCCTTAACAATTTCTCCGACTTTTACAACTTCAACAGGATTTTCAACCAATTGCCAATCAAGCTCGGAAATATGTATTAGCCCTTCAATTTGTTCAGATTCGTCAGCGACTTTGGCAGGAAATTTTATGAAAGCCCCGAAGTCTGCAATGCCCGTGATTTCTCCTTCTACAATGTCGCCTTTGCTGTAATTTTTTAAAACTTCTTTTGTCTTCTCTTCTGATTTTGCTTTTTCAGAGAGTATGAGCTTGTTTTCTTGCGCGACCAGATCAAGGATTTTGACCTCAATGGTTTTTCCTATAAACTTTTGAAGCTCTTTTAAGATTTTTTGCTTATCGGCGTCTGGCACGCGCGGATAATGTTCTGATGATAGTTGGGAGACAGGCAAAAACGCTTGTATGCCGTCTAAAGCTGTTAAAAGTCCGCCTTTGTTCACGCCAGTGATTCTGACCTCCAAAATTTTTCCAGAATCTTTTAATTCATGCAGGCGCTGCCAACTCATTTCTTTTGTGGCGTCTTTCAATGAAAGCTCTCTATATCCTTCGTCATTTTCTAACTCAACAATTTTGGCGTGGACTTCATCGCCTATTTTAAGATTTTTTACTATATCTTTTACAGCGTAAAATTCTCTGCCGTATATTATGCCGGTTCCATAAATTCCTAAATCAATAAAAAGAGACGACCTGTCCCTTGCGACAACTTTTCCCTCTATAGTCGAACCCACTGCGATCGGAGAAGTTGTGGGGTTCCCTTCGAGTCCTGTTTTTTCTGTCCCATTAGAAGTAGAAGACTTTCTGATGGGGTTAATTGCGTCTTTTAACATATCATTAAAAAATACCTGTTTATTTTTCTCTCTCGCCCAAAGCTGTCGTATTGTGGCGGATTCTGCTGCAGGCCAGCAGTATTAATGGATAATAGCTTTAGTATACACAGCTTTTACTAAATTGCAATACTTGAATCCGAAGCATGGTTGTGATAAAATAAATAAAATTGTCATATTGTTAAATTGTTATATTGTTACGGCGTCGTTCAATATAGCAATATAGCAATATAGCAATATAGCAATGGCGAAGATACAATGGGCAGGTCAATCCTGCTTTCAAATTTCTGTTTCTAACTCAAAAGACCATTCTGCAGAAATTGTAATAGATCCTTTTGACGAAAAAATCGGGCTGAAGATGCCCAATTTTTCAGCTGATATTGTTTTGGTAACGCACGATCATTATGACCATAATAATGTAAAAGCTGTAAAGGGGGATCCATTTTTGATTTCCGGACCCGGAGAATATGAGGTTAAAGAAGTTTTTATAAAAGGTATCCCGTCTTTTCATGACGAGAGCGAAGGCAAAGAAAGAGGACAAAACACAATTTACACAATTGAAGCAGAAGATATGAAATTTTGCCACCTGGGAGATTTAGGGCAAAAACAATTAACAGATGAACAATTAGAAAAAATAGACGAAGTAGATGTTTTGATGATTCCTGTGGGCGGAGTGTATACAATAGATTCTCCCACGGCTCAAAAAATAATTTCCCAGATTGAGCCTAAAATTGTAATCCCCATGCACTATGCTTTGCCGAAATTAGCAGTTAAGCTTGACGAGGTTTCAAAATTTTTAAAAACAATGGGCAAGCCATCAGTAGCTCCGCAAAACAAATTCACAGTCAAATCTTCTGCGCTACCTAAAGAGGAAGCAATGGAGATAGTAGTGTTGCAACCATAATGAATTTTCGTCGATATTTAGAAAAACTTAGAGTTTTACCAGAGAACCAGAAAAAGATTGTCCTATGGACAATCGTTGCTATTTTAGCGGTTATGATGGGATTTTTTTGGGTTAGAGGAGCCATAAACAACTTTTCAAAAATGGGAGAAAGTTTGGGTAATATCGAACTTCCGCAGATTGATACCTCGGATATGCCCCAAATGCCAGACCTAAGTACCATTGCTTCGATGGCTGATTGGAAAACGTATACAAATGATGAATATGGCTTTGAATTGAAAAATCCTGAAACCATTAATTCTATTCCAATTAAAGTAACCTTTAATAAATTTTCTCCAGTAGGAGGAACAAATGTAACTCTTGGTGATGATTTTCCAGCAGCGGAAGGATTTATTGGATCCAGCGCTGGTAAATGGGATTCGACCACTTGGCTTGAGGGGAAATTAGGAATAACTTTTTACGTTTCTTATAAGCCCGTAGAGGACCTAGAAACATATGTAAAAAAAGACATCGATATATATAAGAGCGATCCAACTTATTACAAAAATCTTATTAATCTGTTTTCTGCTGATTATTCAAAAATTAATTTAGGTAACGTAATTGGTTATGAAAAAAAACTCAGATTTGGCAATGAAAATGACTACGATGATCAAATATTAATGTATGTTCAGAATCCAGGGCATCTTTTTGAGATAAATTATAACACTGCATTTGACTGGGACAATAGTAATAAGGAAGACAGGATTAAAATCATTGAAAAAATTCTCTCCACTTTTAAATTTACCAAATAGTTAAAACAAAAAATGGCAGAAGAAAAAGATAAAAAAGCAAAAGCTCAAGAGGACAACAAAGATACAGACAGCAAAAGGGGAAACGTTACGCAAAGGGAAATAGTAACAGAGCTCAAAGAATCATACATTGATTATGCAATGTCGGTTATTGTGGCTCGCGCGCTTCCTGATGTGAGAGATGGATTAAAGCCTGTTCACAGAAAAATTTTATTTGCAATGAACGAGCTTGGCTTGGGAGCTTCTGCAAAGTTCAGGAAATCAGCCGCTGTTACAGGAGACGTTTTGGCAAAATACCATCCGCATGGAGATGTGGCGGTTTATGATTCTATGGTGAGAATGGCGCAAGACTTTAACCTAAGGTATCCATTAATAAATGGGCAGGGAAACTGGGGCTCAATTGACGGAGATGGAGCTGCTGCTATGAGGTATACAGAGTGTAAATTATCAAAAGTGGGAGAGTTGATGCTTGCCGACATTGATAAAGATACGGTAAATTTTACTGATAACTACGACGGGACAAGACGAGAGCCAACTGTTTTGCCTTCGCCTTTGCCGCAACTATTGCTTAACGGTTCTTTGGGTATTGCCGTTGGAATGGCAACAAACATCCCTCCGCATAATTTATCTGAAGTTTCAGATGCCCTGATTCATATGTTAGACCACCCCAAGGCAGAAACAGAAGATTTGTTCCAGTTTATACAAGGTCCTGATTTTCCTACGGGCGGAATAATTTACGACCAAAAAGAAATAATTTCTGCTTATTCTCAGGGCAAAGGTTCTATTTTAATGCGTGGCAAGGCAGATGTTGTAGAAAAAAAAGACGGCTCTGAGCAGATTATAATCACAGAGATTCCATATCAAGTTTTAAAATCTACCTTAGTGGAAGATTTGGCACATTTAGTTACAGAAAAGAAAGTTGAAGGCATAAGAGACATAAGAGATTTGTCTGACAGAGAGGGAATGCGAATTATAATCGACGTAAAGCGTGGATTTCAGCCTCAGAGAATCTTAAACAGGTTATACAAGTTTACCAACCTTCAAAAAACTTTTCACTTGAATTTGTTGGCATTGGTTGACGGCATACAGCCTGAAATTTTGTCTTTGTCTGATGTTTTGTCTTACTTCATAAAGCACAGACAGGAGGTTGTTATTCGCAGAACAAAATTTGAATTGGAAAAAGCCAAAGAAAGAGCTCATATTTTAGAGGGTTTGATGATTGCTTTAAAAAATATTGACGCAGTCATACAGACAATTAAAAAATCTGCAGACAAAGACGAGGCAAGAGTGAATTTGATGAAAAAGTTTAAACTGACAGAAAGACAGGCAGTTGCCATCTTGGAAATGAGATTGCAGACACTAGCGGGCTTGGAAAGAAAGAAAATTGAAGACGAATTAAAAGCTATTTTAGAAACAATAAAGGATTTAACAGCAATTTTAAAGAGTCCCGAAAGGTTAAAAACCATTATTAAAAAGGAATTCTTGGATATTAAAGAAAAATTCGGCGACCAGAGAAGAACAAAAGTTATAAAAGGAAAATTGGGAGAAATCACAGAGGTTGATCTGGTCCCGTTAGAAGAAACTATTGTTACTTTAACAACCGGCGGATACATCAAAAGAATAAATCCCGCTACTTATAAAATACAGAAAAGAGGTGGCAAGGGGCTTATGGGAATGAAAACAATGCAAGACGACATTGTTGAGCACTTTTTGTGCGCCTCAACGCACGATAACTTGATGTTTTTTACTGACTCTGGAAAAGTTTTTCAGACGCAAGTTTACGAAATCCCAGAGGGTACAAGAGTTGCCAGGGGCAGGGGGCTTTTAAATTTTTTGGAACTTTCCAACGAAGAAAAAGTTTTATCGTTAATTCCGACTGTGCCCGCCGAAGCGGGGCACCCTTCGGGTCCGAAGGCGGGTGCCGGCGAGAATAAAGAAAAGTTTTTGGTAATGGTCACCAAAAATGGTAGGATAAAAAAGACAGCTCTAAAGGAATTTGAAAACGTGAGAAAATCCGGTATTATAGCTATAAAGCTGGAAAAGGGAGACGCCTTGAAGAAAGTTGTTGAAACAACTGGGGAAGATGATATAATTTTGGCGACTAAAAATGGAATTTCAATAAGATTTAAAGAAAAAGATATAAGGCCCATGGGTAGGTCGGCTGCAGGAGTTAAAGGCATAAGCCTTAAAAAGGGAGACGAAGTCATTGGTATGGATGTGATAACAAAGGATTTGCCTGTTGACCCAAAAAATAATAAGCCAGTTAAGCAATATTTTTTGGTAGTTATGGAAAACGGCTATGGCAAGCGCACAGATATGTCGCAATACAAAGTGCAGGGCAGGGGAGGTTCTGGAATCAAGACCGCCCAGATAACAGCAAAAACAGGACCGGTTATAATGTCATCTGTTTTGGAAGACCCAATAGAAGAAGAAGACTTGATTGTTATTTCAAGAAAGGGGCAAGTTATAAGAACCAATGTAAAATCAATATCTTTATTGGGCCGAGCCACGCAAGGAGTTAGAATAATGCGATTAGAGGAGGGAGACAAGGTGGCATCAGGGGTCTGCTTGGAAGAGTGATTTTGGCTGCAGTCTAAATTACCTAGCCCTCTAAGCTACTGAATCCGTATTCGGCATAGAGGGCTGGATCCTCGGGTATTGCGATACCCTCGGAGTTATCCACACCTTGTATTCTATTTTCACGATATAATAGGTATAATAGATTAATAAATATGAAAAAGATTGTTGTGCACATAATAGCGTTCGTTTTTCTTTTTTGTTTTTCCGGTTTTGTTTTCGGCGCAACGTGTCCTGCTGGCCAGATTTGTAATCCCTTGACGGGTGTTGGTAACTTTGGCGAGCTTCTTACAAAAATAGCAGATGGCGTCGGAACTCTTATTGCAACTTTAGGTACCATTATGATAATAGTTGCTGGAATTCTGTATCTAACTTCAGCTGGGAGCCCGGACAAAATGACGAAAGCTAAAACAGCGCTAATATACGCAATAGCAGGGATAGCAATAGGATTGGCTGCTAAGGCAATCGTAGCCACATTGTCAAAAGTTCTAGGAGGGAGCTAGCAAGTAATTTTAAAAAGGTCGACCTTAGTAATATCAAAGATAAAACAAAAATAGAAAAAATGAAAAAAAATATAATAACAACAATTTCAACTAGCGTTTTGCTTTTGCCGGTTATGGCATTAGCTCAAATGACTCCTCCCGGAGGAAATCCTGGCGGAGTACCCACTGTCAGCAATATAGAGCAGTTGATTACAAATATAGAAAATGTTGCTGCTTTGGTTTTCGGTTGTATAGCAGTAGTCATGTTTATCGTCGCTGGAGTTTTGTTTCTAACAGCTCAAGGACAGCCAGAAAAAGTGCAATCAGCAAGGTCAGCGTTTATTTGGGGAGTAGCCGGAGTTGTGGTGGGTATCATCGCCTATTCAATAGTTGCTATAGTGGGCAGTTTCCTGCACTAAACTTTATTTTTAAATTTTCAGCTCGCCGTTTTGGTATATTATGTGACGGCGGCGAGCTGAAAATTAACGCTTTTATGCCAGGTAGTAGAATTTCGGCAGCCCCGCCTTCGGCGGGGTAAAAGAAGTCCTCTCTCTGGCAAAGAATAATTAAGATAATAGGCGAATTGTTAAATCGTGGAATCCGATTGTTGAAGTCGAAATTTCACTACCTGGCATGATCAAAAAAATATTATTTTCATTTTTTTCTGCTGTTTTGTTTTTGCCTGCAATTGTCTCTGCTCAATTAGAGCCCTATGCTCCGGCAGATACTGGCGCACCTCACATAACCGACATTGCGTCAATTGTGCATTCGATAGAAAATGTTGTTGCCCTGGTTTTTGGTTGCATAGCTGTAGTTATGTTTGTTTTTGCCGGCGTTTTGTTTTTAACAGCTCAGGGAGAACCTGAAAAAATAAAAACAGCAAGGTCAGCGTTTATTTGGGGAGTAGCCGGAGTTGTGGTGGGTATTATCGCTTTTTCAATAATTGCAATCGTATCAAGCTTTTTGACCTCTGGTGGCGCCGCTGGATCATAAGATATCTGATTGGATGATTTTCCCTATAGATAAATAACACGCGGTTTTAATTTGAGTTTATTTTTAAGAACAAAAAAAATGAACAAAAAAATATTATTCATAATTTTATTATTAGTTCTTGCGCTGCCGGTTTTGGCGCTAGCTCAATCTATGACTGGCGATGCCGGTGGTAGTGGCATAACCGTTGAAACGATCGTGCATCAGGCAGAAAAAACAGCGCTTCTTATAGCATCTGGAGTGGTTGTTATTCTTTGGATTGTTACAGGCCTTTTATTTTTACAGGCGCAGGGAGCTCCAGATAAGTTGAGCGCGGCAAAAAAATCTTTGATTGCAGCTGTGGCAGGTACGGCTTTGGTAATTATCGCTGGGTCTGCAATTGCTTTAGTGAGCAATATGTTCGGAATTTCTGGTTCATCTGGGAATTCCACTCCTGGACCAGAGGGTCTCGAGGGCCTTCTTTATAATTTAAAAATTTATATTTAAAACAAGCTCGCCGAACTAGTAAAATCTATAATTTTACTAAGACGGCAGATAAATTATGATGAATAAAAAAACATTTTTTATAATTTTATTGGCGGTTGTATTGATTTTACCAAATATCGTGTTCGGTCAGTCAACCGGCGGAACGACCATGGAGACCGTGTCTGGCGCAGTCAAGAGTGCTGCTATTACTCTAGGTCAAGCGATAATAGTAATTGGTTGGATCATCGCAGGCATATTATATCTTACTGCGGCTGGTGCCCCCGATAAATTAGGCATAGCGAAGAAAGCGCTTGTAGCATGCGTTATTGGAACCGTATTGGTTATTTTAGCTATGGCAGTCAGCGGATCATCCGGTGGGATAATTGATCTTATAAAAAATTCATTTGGCGTGTAGCCTATAATCTTTTAATCTGTATTTTTTGTAATGGAACAGGCGATGGGTGAGTATCTTGGAAGATACCGTAATCCCATCGCCTTGTTTGTTTGTCGTCCCTGTGGACAACCTTTTACCCCCTTTCTGCCAATTGGCGCGTCAGGCGTGCCTCGTTGGCTTTCATTTCCGAGAGTCCGATCTCGAACTCTTTGATCTGCGCTCTTCGCCACTTCCTCACGTCGGGGTCACGGCTGTCGTTGACGTGTTCTCTCATGATCCCCAACGAAAGCTCTGTTTGCCGCCTCCGTATTTGGAGCGACCCGAGTTGAGCTTGAAGCTCTTCGATCGTTTCGGCTGTTTCTGCCACCGTTGTGCTAGCAAGAAACCTTGGCCTGCTCGCAGGCGCTGGTGCCACCGGAGTGGCTGGCCTTGCGGTCGTGGGCGTGGGCGTGGCGGAATGAGGCGTTGGCGTGTGTGTCGGCGCAGGAGCTTCGGCAATTGACTTGCCGGAATCGAACGCATCTTCGGCGTCCTCTGCTCTGTTGGCGAGGAGCGCCTCTTTCTTCGCCGCAAGCCTGATCTCGGCGGCCAGCTTCCTGTCCCTGTTATCCCGGAGATCCTTTTCAGCCTCCGCGACATTCGGGCTCTTGTGCCCGCAGCAGCCGACAATGAACGTCATCGCCAATGCCACAATCGCTACCATTGTCCTCTTCATCGCAACTCTCCTGAAAGGGGTTTTTGTTCTGCAACTCTTGTGTTGGTTGCATTTTTGAAAAAATTTAAGATTTTCTCAAAAATGCAGCCAAGTTTTTCAATGTTCTCTATGTATTTTATTATAGCATATACAAGATGCCTTGTCAATAGTCTTGGGCTAATTGTCTCGACGACTTATTGGGTGGTATTTTATACAATTTTTGTAATGGAAAAGGCGACGGGTGTTCTGTGAAAACACAATGTCCGTCGCCTTCTGCTCGCCGTCTCCCCGAGGGGAGTGGTTCACCTTTGGCTCGCCATCCTTGGGGATGGTTTGCCATACTGCTCTCACTTCTTCGGCGGAGAGGGAGCCGTAGTCGGCTTGGCCGGCGTTGCGGGGGTGCCCGGTGTCAGCTTCACGCTGATACTCGTTGGTGCCGGCGGGCGGGCGTTGGCCTTGAGTAGGTCTCCGTAGACCTGTAGCCGATCGGCCCGCTCGGCCTCGGCCAGTTTCTCGGCGGCCTTGGCCCTTTCCTCTTGGGCCGCAGCCACCCTGCCGTTGGCTTCAGCCAATGCGGCGGCCGTGTCCTTGGCCTTGATAGCATTGTCCCGCTCCCTTCCGGCAGCGGCAAGCTTATCCTCGGCGGCCTTGAACTTTCCGGTGGCCTCTTCGATAGCCCGCTTGGCCTCAGTCCTGGCCTCTTCGATAGCCCGCTTGGCCTCAGCCTTGGCTTCTTCCACGGCCTTCTCGCCCGGGGTCGGAGGCATGGCCAGGCCATCCTCGACGTCGATCTGCCTCTGCAGAGCCTCGGCCTTCTCGTCGATAGCCGCTGCCCTGGTGTCAGTCCGCTTGATCTCGTGCTTGAGGGACCGGAGGTCCCTCGTGAGATCGAGCTTCTCTTCAGCCGTGGCCTCCTTCCCCTCGGTGGCGGCCAACTCCGCTTGGGCCTTGACCACCCGGCTGCGTACGATCAGGTTCTTGTCGGGCGGCGCTTCCTTCTTGACCGGCTCCGATCCGCTTCTGCCGAAGATCGCGTACGCCACCACCGCCACCAGCAAGGCGCAAGCGCCGCCGATGACCCAGCCATTGACCTTCATCGCCACACCCCTTTCAAGCTGTGTCCGTTGGAGCAAATGAAGCAACTGCCCTGACGAAACAATATCACCAGGTAACACAATCGCTTATTTGTCAACGGAACTAACTCTGTCCAGATTATATCATATAGCGAAGTCCTTGTCAAGCCTTTGCCTCGCTTTAATCTCTTTGCTCAAAAATATAAAGATTTGTACGTTTTTTATTTCTCATATCATATAAACAAAAACCCCATAAAAGTTTTGGGGTGCGAGGATCAATAACTAATCGAAAATTTTATTATTTTTTGTGGTAAATAGATAGAGCCTGGCACTTCCCCGCGGGGGAAAGTACCAGGCTCTCTTGACCTTGTCGGTCGCGCGCTACGGAGCGTGCCTCAGTGCTGCTCTGGGTAGTGGAAGACGACTTCGACTTCGAATGTCGGAGCCGGCTGGACCACGACCACGGGCGTTGGTTGTACGACTACGGGTGTCAGAGCCGGCTGGACGATGATCGGCGTGGGCGCCGGAGCCGGCTGGACCACGATGATGGGCGCTGGTTGCACCACGGGATTTGGTGCGGGCGCTTGGGCCGGCGTAACCGCTGTGACGGGCGCTGGCTTCGGAGCCGGCTTTCTGACAGCCGGCTTTTTGACGGTCGGCCTCTTGTTTGCCTGTGCCGCCAACTGCTTGCGCAGCTGGGTGGCTTCGGCCTCGGCCTTCTCCGCTCGCGCCTGGCACTCGCAGGCGGACTCGACGGCGGCGTCGAGCTGGCCCTTCAGGCCGGCGTCGGCGACCACCGGAGCGGGAGCCGATTGCGGGGCCGGCGTAACGGTCGTGGTCGGGGGTTGCGAGGTGATCTGCTTTAGGGCAGCCGTCTCGGCCTGGACCCGTGCCAAATGGGCGTCCCGGACCTTCTGGTCATGGGTCCGCCCAAAGAAGAACCGGAGCGGAATCCTGACGCCGTCGCCGATGTACTCGGCGGCAGGCCAGAACGCCTTGGTGAGCAGGTTGCCGCCGGCCTCTGTGCATGCGGAACAGCCACCGTTGTCCACCTTGTTCTTTACGTAGGTGGACTGGGCCTGGTATTGGCCCTGGGCCTGGTACGCCGAGGCGTTGGCCGAGGCGTTGGCCGAGGCGTTCACGTTGGTGCCTCCGCCTCCTCCACTCGGGCTGCCGTGGCCACCGTGGTGGCTGGTGCCGGCGGCATAGACCGCGGGCGTCATCATGAACGCCACCATCAACGCCATCGCCACTACCACCGCCATCGCACATGCTTTACGCATGGGTCGTACCTCCACTCGTTGATCGGAAAACAGTTACCGCGTTTCAGCGCAGCACAACTGCTTCCTACTTATCAACGAGCTTTCAGTATGACCTTAGCACATTATTTTAATCATGTCAATAGTTTTGACTTCTGAATCAATTCTACGTATAATCAATGAAAAATACGCCGGCGTGGCGGAATTGGAATACGCGCATGCCTTAGGAGCATGTGTCGCAAGACTTGTGAGTTCGAGTCTCACCGCCGGCACAGATTAAAACAAAAAAATCGCTTTTAAGCGATTTTTTTGTTTATGTATGCTGATTAAGAGATTTTTACTCCTACTCTGCCGTCTCCGGTTTCGTTCTTTGGGATTTTTACAGTTAAAATTCCTTTATCAATCTGCGCGTCAGCTTTATCTATATCGATGTTTTCAGGCAGAATAATTTTTCTGGAAAACGGCCCCCAGTAGCATTCCTGATAAAAATATTTCTTATCGGGATTTTCATGCGGGTCGCACCTATTTCCTTTTATAATCATCATGTCTTTTTCCAGCGATATATCAAGGTCTTTTATTTGTACACCTGCTATTGCAGCTAAAATCACAAAATCAGCGTTTGTTTCAAAGACATCTACTACAAGCTCGCCATCCTGGTCAAAAATTCCAGTATCAGGTGTTTCTTCTTTACTCTCTGCTGGCTCTGCAACCGGAGCCTCGGCTTTTATTTTTTTAGGGCTCATAACTTTTTGATTTAGTTATTAATTTTTGAGTTTCGTGTTTAGCTCGCAAACTCCTTTTAACTTTTGAAGTCGCTTGAATCCTGAGAATGTGAGCACGGCAAGTATTATTATTATAGCTACAGGGATAGCAAGCTTTAAGTATCCGTCTAATGTCATTATAGAAAAATTGTATAGCCCATGCAAGGCCACAGCGATAATTATCCCCGAACCAGCTTCTGCAAGTTTATTTTTTTGGTCGTACAAAGATATTGCTATAGCGTATCCGATAACCGCAGAGCATAAAGTATGCAGAAAAGTAGCCCCGATAAACCTTATAAAGGCAATAATAAGGGTTCGGTCTATTATTTGGTTTAAGGTCATTTGTCCTACCGGAGAAACAAGATAAAGTACGTTTTCTACTGCGGCAAACCCGAGGGCAGCTACCACCATATACAACATTATATCAAGGGGCTCATCTAAGTTAGGGCTACTGATTACTTTTATTCTTACCACCAGGTATTTGAAAAGCTCTTCTGAACAAGCAATTATTATAAACCAATATATGATATTCCTGGCTAGCATCCCGACGCTTACGCCATCTAAAAGTTTTGCTAAGCCTATCTGTATAAAGAAAACCGGCAAAGTTATTACAGCCCCCCACAAAAATATCTTTAAAATCATTTTTTTGGGTTCTGGGTGCAGGTCTTTTCTTAGGTAATAAAAAAGCCATATTAAGCTAGGCAGGAGGCCGAAAATTATATAGATTATTATTGTGTAGTCCATCTTAAAAAACGAATTAACACGAATTTTTAACGAATTTTCACGAATCACGAATTTGTATATCCGTGTTTATTGGTTTTACCAAAATATTCGCGATTTGTGTTGATTCGTCAGTCTGGCCAGGCTTCTACCATTAAGCACTCTTTTTTGTCTTTTAGAGGAAGCTGTTGGTAAATTTCTTCAGTAATAAACGGCATAAAAGGGTGCAAAAGTTTAAGGCAATTAGCCAAAATCAAAAGCGAAAGGCGCTGACTGCGGGCTTTTTCTTTCAAATCTTTTCCATAAAGCCGCGGTTTTTGCTCTTCAATAATTTTATCACAGAAAGTATGCCAGAAATAGTGATAAATTTTTTCTGAAGCTGTATAAAATTTGAATGTTTCAATTTCTTTTGTTATTTCTTTTGCCTGTTTCTCTAAATCTTTTATAAGTTTTTTATCCTTTGCATTAAGTTGGATTTTATCAGCATGGTTATAATCTTTTAAGTTCATTAAAACAAAGCGGGAGGCGTTCCATATTTTTGTTGAAAAATTCCTGTATCCCTTTATTTTTTCTTCCGATATTGCCGTGTCGCTTCCCGGAGTATTGCCAACGACTAATGCCATTCTTAAAGCATCAGTTCCATAAATGTCCATAATTCCCAAAGGGTCGATTACATTTCCCTTGGATTTTGACATTTTTTGCTTGTCTTTATCGCGGACCAATCCGTGCAGGTAAACATGTTTAAAGGGAACTTTGCCCGTTGCATAAATGCCAAGCATAATCATGCGCGCCACCCAGAAAAACAAAATATCCCAGCCGGTTTCCATAACATCTGTCGGGTAAAATTTTTCAAAATCGCCCCTTTGAGTGGTTTTTAAAGTTGCGAAGGGCCACTGGCCCGAAGAAAACCAAGTATCAAAAACCTGGCCAGATTCGTCGCCCGGGATTGGTATTGCCCAAATAATTTGTCTTGAAATATTCCAGTCCCGCAGGTTTTTCATCCAGTGCAAAAATATCTTTTCCATTCGCTTTGGCACAAAAACAATTTTTTTCTCGTTTACAGCTTTTACCGCGGCATCTCTCAAGGAAAGCTTTCCTGATTTCGGCTTTGCAGTCATTTTTAAAAACCACTGATTTTCCATAACCATAGGTTCTATCACTCGACCGCACTTAAAACATAATGCCACAGTATGCTTGTAATCTTGATCTATTTTTTCTATAAAGCCTGATTTTTTCAAATCTTCAACAACTTTTTTTCGTCCTTCTCCAATATTCGAACCAGAGTAAATGCCGGTTTTTTCATTTAATTTTCCTCTAAAATCAATCACTTGCAGGGATTCCAAATTATGTTTTTGACAAATTTCAAAATCAATCGGATCGTGCGATGGAGTCACTTTTACGGCTCCTGTCCCAAATTCCATATCAACTACATTGTCGGCAATAACAGAAATTTTTCTATCTGTTAATGGCAAGGGAATTTCTTTGCCAATTAAATCTTTATATCTTTTATCTTTTGGATTTACTGCAACAGCAACATCTCCAAACATAGTTTCCGGTCTGCCCGTGGCAACAACAATCGGCCCGTATTTTATAAAATATAAAGGATCATTCCTCTCTTCATATTTTATTTCCAAATCAGAAAGCGAGGTTTGGTGTTTTGTGCACCAATTTATAATTCTTTTTCCCTGATAAACTAACCCATCTTTTTTTAATTTTTCAAAAGTATCATAAACAACTTTAACAATGTCTTTATCTGCTGCAAATTTTTCACGCGACCAGTCGCAAGAGGCTCCGAGCTTTTTAATTTGGCTATACATTACTTCTTTATTGTGCATAGTAAAATCCCACATTTCTTTATAAAGTTGGTCTTTGGGAATTTGAAATCTGTTTCTGCCTTCTTTTTCTAATTTTTTGTCAAAAACAACTTGCGTTTCAAAGCCAGCGTGGTCAGCCCCAGGAAGCCACAAAGTTTTTCTGCCCTTCATTCTGTTAAACCTAATCATTATGTCTTCCAAAGTTACAAAAAGCGCGTGGCCGATATGCAAACTGCCATTGGCATTTGGCGGAGGCATTATTATGGTGAAGGGCTTCCCTTTACCGGGCAAATTATCAGGATCAAAAAAACCGCTCTTTTCCCAAAGCTGATAAATCTTGTCTTCAACTTCTTTCGCGTTGTATTGCGATGGTAGCTCCATAATATATTTATTCTACCCTTAAATTGGCGTTTGCTTCAATATCTTGCCATCTCATAAATTTGTTTTGTTCTGCTTTAAAATATCCGGCGACAGCGACCATTAAGGCATTGTCAGTGCTTAATTGGGTGTTAGGTATTAGGTATCGGGCGTTAGGAATTTCCCTTTCAATTTTTTCTGTAAGTTGCTTTCGTAATTCTTTGTTAGCTGTTACGCCTCCGCCCAAGATAATTGTTTTTGCCTTAAAATCTTTTGCTGCTTTCATCGTCTTTTTTATCAAAACATCAATTATGGCTTGCTGAATCTCTGAAGCTATTTCCTGTTTATATCGCTTAGTCTTATTTTCAACTTTTCTGTTAGCATATAAAACAGCTGTTTTAAGTCCTGAAAAACTAAAATCATAGTTTTTTGTATTTATCATCGGCCTCGGCAGTTTTTGGGGTGTCGGACACCCCAAAAACTTTGTGGCGAGTTGGGAGATAATTGGACCGCCAGGGTAACCGAGACCCAAAATTTTTGCGCACTTATCAAAACATTCGCCTGCTGCGTCATCTCGTGTCTCGCCTAAAATTTTGTAATTTCCAATTTTTTCCATAAGTATCAGTTGCGTGTGTCCTCCGCTTACCACTAAGCAGACCGCAGGAAAACCAACGAGACCCGGCCTCGTTGGTAAAAAGTTTACTAAGATATGAGATTCTATATGATTTGTTGGCACAATTGGAATGTTCCAGAAATACGAAAGTGCTTTTGCAAAATTAACTCCAACCCAAAGGCATGGCTCTAATCCCGGGCCATTTGTAACAGCAATCAAGTCTATTTTCGGCTTTTTATGTTTTTGTAAAAAGGGAACTAATTTTTTTGCCAATTCCGACTCGCGTTCTAAAATAGAATTTAATTTTTGGATTTTGGATTTTGGGATTTGTTTCGGATTTCTGATTTCGGATTTCGGATTTAACAATTTAGCCTGTTTTAACGCGCGTATTAAAACAGGAACTAAGTTGCGCTGGTGTTCTCTTTTAGCCATTGCAGGATAAACTCCACCATATTTCTTATGCACTTCAATTTGCGAAGATACGATATTCGAAAGTACGCTAAATTCTTCGGTTTTTTCAGAAACCTCTAAAATAGCGATTCCGGTGTCGTCGCAAGATGTTTCTATGGCTAAAATTTTCATGCCCAAATTATATCTCAAATCTTGATTTTTTTCAATTTTCAAGGTAGAATTGAAATAAATTCTAATTAGGATTAGGGCCCTATACAAAAATTTATAGATAAATTTTTGTCGGGCTCGACCCGACGCGCTTCGTGCGTCTAGGGTATAGAGCCCCCATCGTCTAGCCTGGTCTAGGACATTTCCTTTTCAAGGAAGTAACATCGGTTCAAATCCGATTGGGGGCGCACTTCACTTCGTTCAGCGTAAACTATCCGCTCGCTAAGGGCAAGCCAACAAAAAATGGAAAAGAAAGATTATCTGGATATCTCAAAAGCTTCAGATATAAAAAATCCAAAAGATAGAAGATTGTACAGATTTTTTGAAATGACTCCAGGGATAATAAGCTTAGGCACACTTTTTGGGGTGCTTGTTTTTTCGTGGATACTTCCCTCATGGGTTGCAGTTTTTATAATATGTTTTTGTTTCTATTATTTTTTCAGGATATTTTATTTTTCAGTGAACCAGGTAGTGGGGTATTTCAAGGTAAAAAGGAATATGAGGACAGACTGGCTGGCGAAGTTGAGGGGGTTTGGACAATCCTGGCAAAATATTTATCACATAATTATTTTACCTACATATAAAGAAGGCAGTGGGCTCATTGAAGAAAGCATTGAAACTCTAATAAAATCAGATTATCCCAAAGAAAAGATGATCGTGGTTTTGGCTATTGAACAAAGAGCCGGCAAGTTTTTCAAAGAACAGGCGGATGCTGTAGCTGATAGATATTCAAACAATTTTTTTAAATTTCTAGTTTCTGTTCATCCTGAGGGAATTGAGAAAGAAATCAGCGGGAAAGGGTCAAATACTGCGCATGCCGGAAAAGAAGTCAAAGAAAAAATTATTGATGAATTAAAAATTCCATATGAAAATGTTTTAGTCTCAACTTTTGATGTTGACACAAAAGTTTTTCCGCAATATTTTGGCTGTTTAACTTGGCATTATTTAACAGAGAAAAATCCGATGAACGCCAGCTATCAGCCGGTGCCGATTTATAATAACAACATTTGGTCAGCTCACGTGCTTTCCAGGGTTGTTTCAACTTCAAATACTTTCTGGCAAATGATCCAACAGGAAAGGGAAGAAAAACTTACAACCTATTCTTCGCATTCAACTCCTGCCAAAGTTTTTTTTGAAGTTGGTTATCCCGATAATGTGGTGTCAGACGACTCAAGAATTTTTTGGAAAGCTTATTTGTACTACGACGGAAATTACAGGGTGGTACCCATTTATTATTTAGTTTCTATGGATGCCGTGATGGCAAAAAATTTCTGGCACACAATTTTAAACCAGTACAGGCAACAAAAGCGCTGGGCTTGGGGTTGCAATGAAATTCCGTATATAATGTTTGGATTTTTAAACAACAAGAAAATACCCCTGCGGGCCAAGATCTCGCATATTTATACGATTTTAGATGGATTCTGGTCATGGGCGACGGCAGCTCTTTTATTGTTTTTGCTGGGATGGCTGCCGATAATATTGGGAGGAAAGAGTTTTAATTTTTCTGTTTTATCCTTTAATTTGCCTATTTTGACTTCGAGAATTATGACAGTATCTATGCTTGGCATGGTTGTTTCTGCGATTTTAAGCACAATGCTTCTGCCTCCGGTTCCAAAAGATATGAAATGGTATTTAAGATGGTTTAAAAAATCCACTGTTTTTCTGCAATGGATATTTCTGCCTGTAACTTTAATTTTATTCGGTTCTCTGCCATCTTTAGACGCCCAAATTCGTTTGATGTTGGGTAGATATATGGGATTTTGGGTTACTGAAAAGGTTAGGAAATAAAAAACTGGCCGAGGCCAGTTTTTTATTCATTCAAAATGGATTCTTTTTTCGAAATTCTTTAGGCGCTCTTTGAGCTCTGGGTATTTTGATAAAGTCGGGTCTTTTTCTAAAATTTCTTTAGCGGCAGCGCGGGTTTTTTCAACCAAAAATATGTTTGATAATCCTTGCATTGCCATGTCGGGCACTCCCCATTGCTGTGTGCCATAAAGAGAGCCCGGTCCGCGGATTTCCAAATCTTTTTCAGCTAATTTAAATCCATTGTTTGATTCAACTAAAGCCTTTAATCTTTTTCTGTTTAGCATGCTTGGGTCTGTGGTAAATAAAAAGCAATATGACTGCATGTCGCTTCTGCCAACTCGTCCGCGGAATTGGTGAAGCTGTGAAAGTCCAAAACGCTCTGCTCCTTCAATCATCATGATTGTTGCCCGTGGCACATCAACGCCAACCTCTACAACAGAAGTGGAAAGCAAAATGTCAATTTCTCCTTTTTTAAAATCCAGCATAATTCTTTCTTTTTCTGCTGGCTTCATTTTTCCGTGAAGCATTGTAATTCTTAAATCCGGAAAAACTTCTTTTGACAATTTTTCATATTCTTCTTTTAAAGCTTTTACTTCGTTTATCCCCAAACTCCTTAAATCATAGTTTTGTGGAACGAAAGAACCATTGAGGGATCCATGTTTTTCAATTGCTTCTTTCAGTTTCGTAGCCTGAGATTCTATTTTGGGGAAAATAACAAAAACTCCTTTGCCTCCAGCCACTTCTTTTCTGATAAATTCGTAAGCTTGTTTTCTTTGGCCCGGTTCTACAATAATTGTTTTTACTTTTTTTCTGTTTTTTGGCATCTCGTCTATCAAGCATAAATCCAAATCGCCATAAACAGTTAAAGCTAGGGTTCTTGGTATCGGAGTGGCCGTCATTGAAAGCAAATGGGGGACTAGTTTTTTGCCCTTGATTAAATGGTCTCTTTGCTCAACTCCAAAGCGGTGCTGTTCGTCTAAAACCACCAAAGCCAAATCTTTAAACTCAACCCCTTTTTGTATCAAGCTGTGTGTGCCAATAGCAATATCTAACTGTCCGTTTTCTAAATCTCCAAGAAAGCTTTTTTTGGAAACCTCAAAGACATCAGTACCCCGAGCACTGTCAGCTGACAGTGCTCGGGGTACTGATGCTGGCACTAATGCTGAGATTCTGGCGTCTTTGCCGGTTAGTAAACCGATTCTGACATCAAAGTCCTTAAGTGATTCTGTTATTGTTTTAAAATGCTGTTTTGCCAGAATTTCTGTTGGCGCCATAAAGGCGACCTGATGATCGCACTTCACTACATTTAGTCCGGCCATTGTTGCCACAACTGTTTTGCCAGAGCCCACATCGCCCTCCAAAAGCCGCGACATCGGAACTGCTTTTTCCAGGTCTTTTAAAATTGCAAACGCGCATTTTTTCTGCGAGTCAGTTAATTTAAATGGCAGAGAGTCGGTAAACTTTTTCATTAAATTGGTATCCATCGGGCAGCTGGGAGATTTTTTTTGCATTAGCTTTATTTTCTCTTTTAAAACATTTAGCTGTATTAAAAAAAGCTCTTCAAAAGAAAATCGCGATTTTGCGGCATCAGCATGTTCGAAAGAATCTGGAAAATGCAATTGCCACACAGCTTCTTGCACCGGCAAAAATTTGTATTTTTTTATTATATCTTTAGGCAAGGATTCTGGTATCTGTTCTAAAAACCTGTAAAGCAAAGGTTTTATTATATATCTTAGCCACCTTGAAGTTACACCCCTTGTTTCTGAATAAACCGGCACAATTCTACCAGTGTGAGTTAGTTCTTCGTTGTCTCCAATTTCATTTATTCTTTCATGCGCTGGACTGTTCAAATAAACACCCTCTTTGCCCAAGCTCACTTTACCTGCCAGGCAGACAAAATCGTCTTCTTTTAATGACTTTGCGAGATACGGCTGGTTGAACCATATAACATTAATTTGTCCGGAATCATTTTGCACGATTGCTTGCGTTAAATTTATAAAATTTTTCCAAGTATGGCTACTTTCTATTTCTGTAATTTGCCCCTGTACGCAAACAACCTCGCCTAATTTTTGTTTTGCCTGTTTAATTGAAATTATTTTTGAAAAATCGTCGTATCTTGCAGGAAAATAAAAAAGCAGATCCTGCACTGTTTTTATGCCGAACTTTTTTAATCTTTTAGCGTAGGTTACGCCTATTTTAGGAACCTCCTGAACTGGAGTAGAAAGAGAAATCATATAGTTTACACTGAGCGTAGCGAAGTAGTTTACCCTGAGGAGCTAAGCAACGAATGGGTGCCCTCGGTAGGATTCGAACCTGCATTACAAGGTCCGCAACCTTGCGTCTTATCCATTGGACCACGAGGGCATGTTTTATCTTGGCATAACAACTTTAAAGCTACCAGCTGCGCCAAAGGCAACCTGGTACTGCGGGAAATAAAAAGTAATTGTGTTGTCCGAGTTTATCAGGAAATATTGGAAGTTGTCATCGTTGGGTCCTGCTCCGTCTTGTATATATGTGCCGTCGGTACTGCCTAATTTTGTGGTTATCTGTTTTTTTAAATCTTCAATGCAGTAGTCAGAAATTTTTTGCAAATAATTTGTTTCTCCTGGAAATAGGTTTGCTAATTTTATTTCTTGTTTTGATTGCAGGTCGTAGTTTAACGGTACAAAATAGCTGGCTCCATGCGCGCCTCCTTCAAAATTGTAAACATTAAAAATAACGCTTACAATGCCTGAGTTTGTTTCACCTTTGTCGTATACGATATCCAATTCATATTCTCTCGGGTATTTTGCATAATCAACGGGGTCTACTTTTTTTACTGCTTCGTCATTTGCCAGAGAATTAGTTTTAAAATCACTTATTTCTTTATCAACAATCGCTTTTGATTTTTGGTTAAAATCATCAAGGCCGGCTATTGTAGGATAGACGATATTGATTTTGAATGGGCTTGTATTATCTGCGATTTTTTGGTCTTCTAAGGTTATAGTTTTTTCTTGTTGCTTTTCTGTCGCTTGCTGATTATTATTTATAATGTTGCTTCTATAGTAATAAAAAGATATCCCACCGCTGATCAGAATAACGGCAATTATAACTAATAAAATAATATTTTTGTAATTCATGTTGCGGAGGAGGTGGGACTCGAACCCACGAACCCATTGCTGGGTTCCACTTTTCAAGAGTGGTGCAATAGCCGCTATGCGACTCCTCCAATTTCTATTTTTATCATAAAAATTGGGATTTATCAAATATTAGGAAAGGTTTTACAATCCTTTGTAATTTTGTTATAATAAAATAATGAAGTTTTATTCACATAGCATTGTTGAAAAAGCTAGAAAGCTTAAAAAAGATGGCGTTGGAACAATGAAAATTGTTGAAAAATTAGGTATCACAAAAGATACCATTTTAAGGTGGTGTGTTGATATTCCTTCGAATAATTCCAATCATTTAAGGAATGTAAGAATAAGAGAAGATTTAAAGAGCAAGGGGGGAAAAAATATTAATGAAATAGTTATAGATAAAAATACAGCCAAAATTTTTGCATCTTTAATATATTGGTGCGAAGGTGCAAGATACGCTAATTGTAACTGTGTCGACTTCGCAAATAGCGATGTTGATTTAATTAAAACTTTTTTAAAATTATTTAGAATTGGGTTTAATCCGAAAGAAGAAAAGATTAGAGTCCATTTGCAATTACACACTACGCATGATAAAAAGGAAATAACCTCTTTTTGGAGTAAAGCGCTGAGTATTCCCGAAAATCAGTTCCAAAAACCAACAATAACCATACCGATGGCAAAGATGAAGAGAAGGGACTATAAGGGGACTTGTACGGTTAGATATTATGATTTTACTTTATTTAATGAAATTGTGGGGACATACGAAGCGTTTTCTAAAAAAATAGATAAATAATTTGGAGGAGTCGTATAATGGTTATTACAGCGGCTTGCTAAGCCGCGCCCCGTAAGGGGCTTGTGGGTTCGAGTCCCACCTCCTCCGCCTTCGCTCGCCCGAAGCGGCGAGCTTCAGCGGACACAGTTCGCTAGTGTAGTACGGCGCGAAGAAGAGTTTTTTAAACATGGAAAATCATATGAAAAATTCAGAACAAATAGGGGGGGGTTCTCCCATCGAGGATTATCAAGAACAACCCATTTCGACTAATGAGCAGCATAGTGAGAAATTTGAAGATGTAGAGAGGCTCTTTTCAGAGGCGAGAAGCGATGAGCTTGTTGATGGGCTTGGCGATGAATTTGCACCTAAGGGGGAAAGAGCTGATGAATCTAGCGACGAGGTTGTCTCTGAAAAGGAAAGAATCGCAGAGATTTCAGAAAATAAAAGAATCGCAAAGATACGCGAGTTGTTTGACCAATTTAAAACGTTAGATGAAGGAGAAAAAGATGAACTAATGAAGAGGCACTTACATTCGCTTTTTTTCAGCCTTCTGCGCAGGAGAGAGGTCCACGCTATTAATAATTTAGGGAACGAGATTACAAAAACCTATCGATTTGACAAAATTTATGGTTATGCAACCATGGGCGCATTAGCCGAAGGTTATCAAAAAGAAAAAGGAACGGATAATAAAATGGCGGAAGCGTTGCTAGCTCTTTTTTTAGCCACAGCATCAAATATAGGATCTGGAGATTTACGGGCGACTGTTAGAGGAGCTATTGCTCTTGCAGAAAGACAAAAAATACATGCGGCTGAAAGCTTAAAGGAGATCTATCTCATTGTTTGCGGAGGGTCATATATGGAAAAGGAATAATAATGCTTGCGACCTCGATTTAAAAGCTTGTCTATTAGTTCGTGGGTTCAAATTCCACCCTCTCCGCTGTTATTCTTCTCTTGCAATCGCAATACCCCACACAGATTTTGCGCCGGCATCGCGCAAAACCTTAGCGCATTCTTCCATCGTAGAGCCGGTTGTGTAGACATCATCAACTAAGAATATCTTACCCTGAGCGATAGCCGAAGGGTTTTTTACTATGAACGCGCCTTGCAGGTTTTTCTCCCGTTCTTCTTTTGTTAATTCCATTTGCGGGGCAGTTGGTTTTATTTTTATTAAAACATCAGAAACAACTGGAATTTGTAAAATTTTTGCAAGTTTTTTTGCCAGTTCTTCTGATTGATTGTACCCCCGGATTTTTAATTTCTTTTTATCCAAGGGAACCGGGACCAAAATACCACTGTCCCAAACCTCGTCAGTGTTTTTTCCTGAAATTAAAAAATGTTCAACTAAAATGCTTGCCAGAGTTTTAGACAAATCTTTTAAATAGGGTTTGTACTTGAATTGGTGGATTAATTTTTTTGTCAGAGCTTTTTTCTTGTAGGGGAGCGCAAAAAATAATCCTGAAAGTTTTTTATCTTGGCATCTGCTGCACTTGCCTGATTTTGAGCCCGAAGGAAGCCTTTGCGGACTTTTGTCGCACAGGCAATAGTTAAATTCTGAAATATCCAAAGTCGACCGGCAGTCTTGGCAAAGATATGAGCCCTCTTTTTGGCATCCCAAACAGAACTTAGGGAATAGCAAATCCAGAATAAAATTTTTGGTTTTTGGCATTAGTTTATCCACAGTGATATTGTGTCTTTTTTATTGTATAATAAATTTGAACTCTGCTAAAAGAGCTGATTTTTGAACAGCTCTAGCGGAATAATGAAAATGGATTTTAAATTTTTAGGAAAATTGAATATTCTTTCAAATCCTCTGAAGATGTTTTTTCCTAAAAAGATGGTTGGCGTTGATGTCGGCACAGCATCAATTAAGGTCGTTGAGCTTTCCAGATGGGGGCAGGGTAAAACCCTTGAGAATTATGGAGAAATTAAATCGCAGTCGCTTTACAAAGAACCCTTTAGAAATGCTGATAAGGGAGGCTATCTACTTTCTAATCATTTTGTTTCAAGGGCCATAAGGGCTGTTTTAGACGAGGCAAGAATACGCACTAAGGCTGTTATATTTTCCATTCCTGATTTTTCAACTTTTTGCACTTCTTTTGAATTGCCTCCGATGAATGCAAATGAATTAAGCGAGGCAGTTTATTATAATGCTGCCCAATACATACCATTACCCGTTACAGAAACAACTCTAGATTGGAGATTGATAAGAGGGACTCCGGGAGCTAAAGGTTCTTCTTTAGAGATATTCTTAGTCGCCATTCCCAACCAGATTGTGAAAGATTACCAAGAAGTTGCACAGCTTGCCGGGTTAGAGCTTTACGCGGTTGAGGCCGAAGCTCTGGGGTTAGCTAGGGCGCTAGCGAAGGAAGACAAAAAAAGCATTTGCTTAATAGACATAGGCGTGCAGAGCACCACTATTAACATTGTAGATAAAAAGAATCTTAAAAAGAGCTACAGTTTTGATTTTGCAGGCAGCCAGCTTACCTATAGCATAGCCTCATCTTTGGGTTTGGGGCACGCCGAGGCAGAGGAATTAAAAAATAAAGAAGGACTTGTTTCTTCAAAGGAGGAAATTTCAAAAGTGTTATATTTGTTGATCGATCCCTTAATAACTGAAGTAAAAAAAGTATTATCTGATCTTTCTATACAAGAGAGCAAAGAAGTTGACGCAATTTACTTAACAGGCGGAACCGCAGGTCTGCCTGGGCTGAAAGAATATTTTGCTGAAGTCTTAAAGAAGAGGGTGGAAGTTCCCAATTGTTTTTCTGAACTTTTATACCCCCCGATTTTAGAGGATTCCCTTGAAAAGATGGCACCAAGTTTTTCTGTCGCTACGGGCGTCGCATTGGGCGGATTAGAAACATAGTGCCATATAATTTTATTTGGTGTATAATTAATAAAAAAGCGCGATGGATTTTTCTGCGATTTTCCAATTAAGGACGAAAAAATTCTGGTGGATGGATGTGATATTTTACTTTGTGATATCTTTGCTGATAGCCACTATTTTTTGCTACGTCATATTTTTAGTCAAGAATAATCTACAGCAAAAGGATATAAAAAAGCAATCAGCAGCTCTGCAGACAGTAGGAACAGAGCAACAGAAAGAATATGAGAAAACCGTTATCACTTATCAGAGCAAGATTAACGATTTTACTAGCTTGTTGAGAAACCACGAATTTGCTTCTAATGTATTTGTTTTTTTGCAGGAGCAAACTATGCCCAATGTGTGGTTCAAACAGTTTAGCCTAGACCAAAAGAACAGCAGCGCGCAATTATCTGGCGAATCCGATGACTTAGATTCTTTTTCCAGACAGGTCGCGACCTTTGAAAAAAATGAGCATGTAAAGAGCATTACAACTCTTAATTCCTCGCTTGGCTCTGCTACAAGAGTTAATTTTAATATAAATCTTGTTTTAGACCAAACCATATTCGATTATATATCTGACACTGTTGTTGCTTCA
>Ga0265595_1000889_pt1 | contig 24816 bp, 30 predicted proteins | sample saktaG_15_FD_190148 | JGI IMG/M metagenome (GOLD analysis project Ga0265595, IMG submission 190148) | Saline water microbial communities from Sakinaw Lake, British Columbia, Canada - sak_2013_06_06_50m | ecosystem: Environmental > Aquatic > Non-marine Saline and Alkaline > Saline ...
TTAATTCAATGCCCGCCCTGCATGCCAGCTTAGCAAGAAGCTGTGCGTAACCATTTGTTCGAACCGGGGATATTCACCATTTTGATTTTTTTAAATCGTCAAGGTGACATCATAGCCACTAGATCACGAGCCCAACTAAAAATATAAGATTAGAATTAATATTTAAATGTTGTGTAAAAAAAACATCCGTTTGATTAACATATCAAATAAGCTATTTTCTTTATAAATAAATCATACCCCCTTTTCTTAACAGGTATTTGCAACAAAAAGGCTGGATATTTTGTTTAATATATGATTAGATATTTCTTGTTGGAAATGAGATAAGGGAAATTACAAATCGAAAGGCCCTTTCTTCTTTCTTCCTTTTTTTGGAGAAGGACCAAACATATCTCCACCGCCAAACAAACTTGGCTCTTTTCTCCTACTCGGAGCTTTGAACATACCACCTAATCCAAGAATATCTTTTTCTTTATGTCCTGCTTCCCGAATCTTCTTTTGTTTTTTTCTGTATCTTTCTTCTTCTGTTTTGTCAGAATGACAATTAGAACATAAAGCTTGAAGGTTAGAATCACTATCACTTCCTCCTTCAGAAAAAGGTTTTATATGATCAACATGAAATCTTGCAGGTAAAGCTCTTCTACAATTAGCACATTTCCAGCCTTGTTTAGCAGCAATCCTTTTTTTATCTGCTGCACCCAACATCCTTTTTCTTTTTGCAGGTCCTAATCCAAAACCTAATTGAGCTTTTTTATTCATGTTTACCTTAAATTTGTTTATATATTTAAAATTATCTATAATAACTCTCACTTTATAAAACTATTAAGATATTAAAGATAATTGAGCTTTGATAGATTTATTAAAGCCTTTTGGTGTTAGTTTTTGCTTAAAAGGTTTGATTATTGGGGAAACATAATGGAAAAATTTATATATTAAAAAATAAATAATCTAAAAGGGTATTTTAATGGACTTTATACAAAAAATTGAATTTGTTGTAGGTGTCTTTATTTTTATTATATTAATCCCTTTCTTTAGAAATTTATTCTCTAATTTTGATATAAAAACAAAAATATTTCTCTGGAGCATATTAATAATAGGAATAATAGGAGCAGGAATTATTGTTTTTGCACCTGCTGTAAAAGAAAAAGAAAAAGTTATTAATGTTAGAATTGTAAAATAAAAATAAAATTAAAAATGAAAAATGAAAAAATAAAATCTGACGCACTATCCACTGATCCATCTTATAAGTTAGGTAAATTTATAACTGACCCACCTCCTGGATTATTTTTTGGATTAGGTGGACTTACCGGTGGATTTATCGCAAACCATTCTATAAAACGGCTTCTGCAATGGCTGGATAAGAAAGGTTATGTAAAGGAAGGAGGACAAATTAAGAAATACCTTCGAACACACCCAAAATAGTAAACACAATATTAATAGTAAGGGGATTGAAATCAAATGAGAATTCTAATAATCTCTTAAAACCTACTTTTTTAGTCAAGCCCCGAGCGAGAGTTGAACTCGCGACCTCCACCTTACCAAGGTGGCGCTATAGCCACTAAGCCACCGGGGCATTAATAAACTTTACTTAATTATATCATATCCCTGTCTTCATTTTCATCTTCATCTTCGTAACCGCTGTAATCCATAACCTCTATGTTACTATCTTCAGTCTCTTCCTTATTTTCCTTATCCTCTTTAAACGAGACATAGTCTGAAACTGTACTAACTGGTTTGTCCTGCTTTAAGCGCTTGTATTTCTTTTTGTTGTTATTTTTAGGTTTGGTTTTCTTTTTTTTAATTTCTTCATCCCTCCAAACATCTTTTTTATGATTGCTTTCTTCATATTCTTCAGGTTTTTCTTGTTCAGGCTCTTGAGCAAGTTTCTTAATTTCTTTATTCTCTTCATCTTTTTTGGGTTTATCTTCTTTTAATTCCCTAAAAGATTTTTCAATCTTTTTATTCTCTTTATTTAGCTTCTCTTTTTTATGTTCCTCTTCCTTATTTGTTTCTTCTTTTTTAGGATATTCTTCCTCTTCATTAAATTTAGTAGTCATATCTATATAATCTTCTCCTTTATGCTTTTGTTTTCTTCTTATGGACAAAAACAATAAAACAACAGCTAAAACAATAAATCCTGCTGTTATTATAACATTTCCCCAGTTAATAATCACTATTTTTTCTGGTTCTAACAGAATGCATGAATGATTAGCTACAGACTCATTAGAACTGCATTCCAGTTTTCTGCATTTGTAAATGCTGAATGTATTGCAATATTCATCCTCTCCACATTCAGAATCTTCTTTGCATTCAATCTCTGACAGTGGAATAACTGTCAAACTTTTTACAGTCTTGCCGCATATCTCAAAAACCTCTTCTGGCTTATTAACATAAGACATCTTGAAACATGGAACATAGTAAAAAGTATAGCCTTTTGTTGGAGCTTTAACCAAACTTGTAAAATTAAAGCTGCGGACTTCATCTGGGTTTAAAACTACCTTTTCACTAAGGTCAAATCCAAGAATAATGCTATAATCCTTGTCTTTTATGTAAACATCACCTACATTAATGCTCTTGTTGATATTATTATATATATTTACAGTAAAATCTATTTCTGTGCCTTCCATGCAATTTTTTTCCCTGCATTCATAACTTGCATCTATTGATGCTCTTACAAAGAGTATATTAATTAATAATATTAATACAAGAATTTTCAATGTTTTTGTTTTTATCATTTTTATCACCATATATAAATCCCCCTATAAATATTAAGGAATTTTATTATTATTTAAAAACATTACTAAAAAAGGTTAAGTCAAGAATTGTGCCATAGCACAATTATAATGGTAAAACCACAATCCAAAAAATGCATTGGCACCAGTTAAAGCTTGGAAGGTGCTAAACCATCTAACTCTTCTCTTGATTTCTCTGTTAAGCCTCTCAATGAAATAATTTTTTCCTATACCACTGTCAATAATATGCCTTTTTTTCTGCTCTGCTAAAGCTACTTAGATCTGTTTGTAACATAGTTTCACGCTCCGAAGAAGGGCAGCTTAAGCTGCCCGACTTCGGTTTTTCTTTATGAAACTAAGAATTTAAGCTTTGGCACTTAAGTTGACAGCACCCTAAACAAGTAATATATGCAAAGTGAATTTCTTCTGACATCTATTATCCTTGCTCTAATTTCCAGAGCACTTTTTTATCTCCAGAGTAAACCCCTAGTTTTGTCATCTGCCTGAACTGCAGGTCAGACAGTATAAGGAGGTCAATATTGAAGTTATGCTTTTGTCTTATTTCATTAACAATGGCCTCAGCTTTTTCTGAAACGCTGTCATTTCCAATTATTAGTATATTTGCACTTTTGTTTGTTTTCTTGCCATGCAGTATTATTGAATCAATGCCTTCCAGACTTTTTGCTTTTTCCATAAATATTTCCAGCGGGTTTACCTCTTCTTTTAGCAACTTGGATAATCCCTTGGTTTTTTCATTTATTATTATTCTATAAACTTTAAACTTTGAGATGTTTATTTCTTCAACTATCTCTGCTTTTACAAGCTTTCCAATAATCCTGTAGGTTGTTGCAGGGCTTACATCAGCAGCTCTTCCAAGCTCCCTAAGGTAAAACTGCTTATCTTTATTCTGCAGAAATACATCAATAATCCTAAGAATCTTCTTGTCAAATAACTGCTTTAGAATATCAATATCAGGCATTTAAATTAAAAATAATAAGAGTTATATAAATGTTTTCATTTTTGAAACAATGTTTCATTTATGAACTTTAAATAGTTCAAGAGCTTCTTCCTCTGCAAAATGAAGTTTTCCAGGAACAATAAGGCAGTGCATTGGCTTTCCAAAATCCTCTTTAAGCAGCTCTTCAGCATTTCCAGCCTTAATGCAGGGCTTTAGTGAGCCGAGTCTTGCACATCCAACGCATAATAATCCTTTAGAAAACACTTTTTCTTTTCTTTTTTCCTCTATACTAAGCAGATATTCAATAGCCTGGTTAATAGTCATAAATCTTTTTTCATAAGGTCTTAAATCAAGCAACAATAATGTATGCAGCCTATTTTTCATGTTCTCTTTTATTGCATCATAAGGTGTTTCTGGATGCCAGTTCTTCTCTTCAAAGGGAATGCTTGTTGTTCTTCCAAACTTGTAAAGCTGCAGTCCGGTAATACCAACAGCAGAAAATACAGATGCATTATGTATAACAACACATTCAATGCCCGCTTTCTCTGCCCTTAATCTTAGGTCAATATGAGTTGTTGCAGACATTGGATCACCTACAACAAGAAAAGCAACATCTTTTTCAAGAGCATGCTTCAATATTGTTTTTTCTGCTTTTTTCTCCACTAATTCACGAGAAGCAAGAATTATTTTTTTTTCATAAAATTCTTCAAGTTTCTTTACACTACATGATAAAATGCTTGTATAATTTTCCAAATAAACAATATTGCATTTTTTAATTGTTTCCAAACCTCTCAAGGAAACATCTTTCTCGTCGTAAAGTCCAATCCCAATAAAATGTAATGGCATAATAGAAAACAATCTTAATCAGTATAAAAATCTTTTTAATTTTCCAAATGAAATAGAGCATACTACTTGGAAGATATATTTTCAAAGTTAGAAGTATTTATATATAAGTTAGTTTATTAAATAAGTATAATTAACTTTGTTGGCGCAAGTTAATAACTAACTATTCTTTCAATCAAGTTTTACTGAGTTTTAAAACCTAAATTTTATTTAATCAGTTTTTGGCGCGACTAACTAAACTTTTTCTAAGAAAGTAAAAGCAGGGCTATGATATAAATATTATTGTATTAGAATATTTATATTGCAGAACATGTTTTTATAGAGGTATATAAAAAAATAAAAAGGGGGCTTTGGAAAAATGGACTTTATTGTAGAGAACGCATTAAAAAACAATGCAAAAAATGAATTTCAAGGAGTAGAAGTAAAACAGGCAAACATAAAAGTATTTGGTGCTGGCGGGGCAGGTAATAATATGGTCTCGTGGCTCTATAGAAAAGGTATCAAAGGGGCTGAGATAATAGCTGCTAACACAGACCGACAGCATCTTGATATTTCAGAAGCAGATAGAAAAATTTTGATTGGTAAAGATATTACAAAAGGGCTTGGATGTGGTGGCTATCCTGAAAAAGGAGCAGAATCAGCCAGAGAATCCATTCAGGATATAAAAGACTCCCTTAAAGGTGTTGATATGGCTTTTATATGTGCAGGAATGGGTGGAGGAACAGGAACAGGTTCTGCACCAGTAATTGCAAAGGTTGCTAAGGAATTAGGTTCAATTGTAATAGGCACAGTCACAATGCCATTTAAGATAGAAAGAGCAAGAGTTGACAAAGCAGAGTTTGGTTTGCAGCAATTAAGGGAAGTGTCTGATACTGTTATAGTTATTGATAACAACCGCTTAGTTGAGATTGCAGGGAACCTTCCAGTACAGCAGGCATTTGCAGTTGCAAATGAATTGATTTCAACAATGATAAAAGGAATTGTTGAGACAATAGCTGTTCCTTCACTTGTTAACCTTGACTATGCTGATGTAAAGGCAATCATGACAAATGGAGATGTTGCAGCAATAGGTGTTGGCTCTTCTGGTACAAACAACAGAGTTGAAGAAGCAGTGCATGGCGCATTAAACAATCCTTTATTAGACATAAGCTACAAAGGAGCTACAGGTGCATTAATCCACATATCAGGAGGCCCTGACATGACTCTTGATGAGGTTACAAGAGTTGGAGAGCTTGTAACAGAATCAATGGACCCGGATGCAAATGTTATCTGGGGAGCAAGAATAAGCGAGGAAATGAGAGGAAAACTCACTGTTATGACAATTATGACAGGCGTTAAATCCCCATGGATACTTGGAAAAGGACGCGAGAGAGAAACAACTGTCGAGATGCAGGAGATCAATGATGAGCTTGGCATAGAGATAGTGCAATAATGATCACCTTTTAGGTGTTGTTTTCTTTGCCTTCATTTTTAATCACCCCCAATCTTTAAGAATTGAAGGCAAGATTTTTTCTTCATTGCAGTAATGCAATGAAGTTTTTATTTTTTAAAATCAAGAAATAATTTCTTTCAGCTCTTTTTCGTATTCAAGTTTTAATTTGTGCTTATTGAAAAACCTGCATATATTCTTTACATCCCTTTCAATTAGTTCAGATGCACCTGGGCTTTTAACAGGTATTGAATGCGATAAGTCAATGAAAATAGGGTTGTCATTAAGATTAAGGATATTAAATTCTGAAAGGTCGCCGTGAACAAAACCAGATTTATAGAAATTTCTTACATAATCTTTAATCTTATTATAGCATTTTTTTAAATTGGTTGGAACAGCATCTTTAAGCTTTGGAGCAGCTTCCTTATTTCCAATGAATTCCATAACAAGGATATTATTCAAAAAAGTTATAGGCTTTGGGACTTTTACATCGGCTTCTCTTGCCCTGAAAAGGTTTCTGTATTCCCTCTGCGCCCATGCAAATATAATCTTTCTTCTTTGCTTTTTCAGGCCCAAAAACCGTGGATCATTCCTTATATACTTATACATTTGGTTAAAATCACATGTTTCCAGCCTGTAAATTTTTAGTACAACCTTTCCATCTTTGCCTTTGGCAGAAAAAACATTAGATTCCTTGCCAATAGATATAGGGCTGAGAGAACCCTCTTCAAAAAAACCATGCGAGGAAAGCTCAAAAAGATTGCGAATAGTGAAGTTATCAAATACATTTCCATAGGTTTTGAATTTCTCTTTTGTTGTCTTGGCCATGCAACTAAAAATCATTAATGGCTTTATATAGTTGTTGTTATGTTAGTCTCCCATTAGCTGATATTCGAAATTTTAGAAGATCTGAGGTACTCATATTATTATTCTTTGCATAAATTGATGTGTGTGAATCCCAGACTGCCTTGTCATAAGCTTTTTTAGCACTTGGAAAATCTCTTAGAAAATCATTATTAAAATTTTTATCATGTTCATACGAAAATATTTTCCATGCCTTGTTTTTTATAGCTTCTATATTGATTATAATGTCTGTATACCCCCATCTGTTATCAAATACAGAAAGGTGATTTTCACTACTTATACTTGCAGGCATTATATTGAATGATTTTTCATCAAGGTAGTATTTTCCATTCTTCATTATCCAATTAAAAGCCTGCAAATGAGCACCACGACCAACACTACCAAAACTTCCTTTTTCTCTAGACCAGTCAAACCTATTAATTGGATTGAACTGTGGCCATTTTTTCCATAATTCTTCTCTTGAATTGGATTTTTCCACCTCATATATCCTTATAATTGGTTTAATTTCCATGTCATAGGTATATACTGGCTGTCCATTAAATAGATTATCTTGTGTATAACATTCTTCTGAATATATTTTAGTAACAATACCTTCATCTCCAATAGGGTAATGAAACACTTCTTTAAAAATATCATTAATTTTTAGAGGTTCAAGAGAATTTCCTTCAATTCTCTTAGGCTCCTTAATAATATTTTTCTCATGGACAATGACTTTTGCCTCAAGAGTATCATAATCAATTATATACTCAGGTGATTCTATTTCTAATCCATTCTCATCTTTTTTAGATTTTCTAAATCTTCTAAACTCTTTAGACCAATTTAAATGCAATAAAGATGTCAATCCTTCTAATCCCATGTGTAAATCAGAATCTCCTCCCCCATAAATCTCCCAAGGATCAGAATTTTTAAAGATATGATTAGGCGAAGCTTTAACCTTGTCCATTAATTTACTTATTTCTTCTCTTGTTTTGCCAGGATTCATATAAAGAATTGCTGGCAAGATAAGATCTCCATTTGGATAACCCATTTTCCCCCAAAACAAATGGTTTCTTTAATTATAAAAATCTTTTGCATAAATTTTAAAACTTTTAATCAAAAACCATAAAAAACCAAAGCTTTTTATAGCCTGAATCCCACATATTTTCTGTGCAAATAAAGTCCTTTTACAAGCCATAACGCTTTGTTATGCGATGAATTTAAGGCACTCTTGCATAAAACAGCCCGTCACGAGAGTACTCAATGGAGCTAACGATAAATTCAAGCAATGAGCTTGGGAGTTAGTGTTGCGGGCAACAAAACATTTAACGTTCATAAAAAACCGTATAGAGCAGGCTAAGAGCTTTATTCACTATTATCATCCATTTAAGGGGTTATTTTTTAAAAAATAGGAAAAAGACGAGTTTAAACTCAAATTAAAAACTATTAAAGCTTGTTCTGTACTAAAATAAAGAAGGAGTCACATGTTCATAGGTTTATTCACTTTAATAAATTATAGCATCAGTTAGTACTATGAATAATATTACTCCTTCTTGAACATCGAACAAAGTATACAGTATAAATTGGAGGAAATTAAAATGGCAAAGATAAGTCAAGTATCATCAAAATATATAGTTCATTCAATAATAGAAATTGAAGGAATTGTTGATAAACCAGATGTAATAGGAGCAATATTTGGTCAGACAGAAGGGCTTTTAGGAGCAGATTTAGAATTAAGAGAACTGCAGAGAAGTGGACGAATAGGAAGAATTGAGGTTAACTTAGAAACAAAATCAGGAAAGACAAGTGGCTCAATACTTATCCCATCATCCCTGGATAAGGCAGAGACATCAATAATAGCAGCTGCATTAGAGGTAATCCAGAAAATTGGTCCATGCACTGCAAAGATCAAAGTGCAAAACATAGAAGATGTAAGAGTTTCAAAAAGAAAATTTGTCATAGAAAGAGCAAAAATTCTCTTGAAAGCAATGATGGACAATGTCATCCCAGACAGCCAGGAGTTAGCAGATGAGGTAGCATATTCTGTCAGAGTAATGGAAATACAGGAATATGGAACAGACAGATTGCCAGCAGGGCCATCAATAGACGAGTCAGATGAAATAATTATTGTAGAAGGAAGAGCAGATGTCCTGAATATGTTGAAGCATGGCTTTAAGAATGTGATAGCAGTGAACGGAACATCTGTACCAAGTTCAATAATTGAGTTGTGCAAAAAGAAAACATCAACTCTTTTTGTAGATGGTGATCGTGGTGGTGACCTTATAATCAAGGAAATTACTGGAGTGGCAGAAGTAGATTATGTCACAAAAGCGCCAGATGGCAAGGAAGTAGAAGAAATTACAAAGAAAGAGATACATAAGGCATTGAGGGGCAGAATTGCAGTTGAGCAGGCAAAACTCGATATAAAAGAAAGTAATGGAAACACTGAATCAGAAAAACCAAAAATACAATCAGAACAAAGGCCAAGGTTTAGCCCAAAAAGGTTTGAGCAAAACAGAAGGCCTGAGCAAAACAGAAGGCCTGAACCAATCAGAAGGCCTGAACCTTCAAAGCCAGTGAAAATATCTGCAGAGGAAAAAAAGGCTTTCAAGGATATGCTTGAAGACCTTATTGGAACCCGTGGTGCTTATGTTCTTGACACAAAACTTAACATTCTCGGAAAAGTGCCAATAACAGAACTGCAGACAACTATTAAGAGCCTTAAGTCTGGCGTTCATGCAATTGTTTTTGATGGGTCAATAGACCGTGATTTAGTTAGGACAGCAGAAAGAACAGCTGTTAAGTATATAGTTGCAATGGATTCCAAGGTAAAGCCTGAGGACACGAGAATAACTATTCTTACAAGCAGCGACTTGTAAGTTTTTTATTTTATTTTTTATTTCTGATGATTATTGACTTGAAGAACTTCTCTTGAAATTAGATTACTAATTTTAAATTATTATTAATAAAATTATCTAAAAGAGTATTAAAAAATAAAAAAAAGAAATTTATCAGCAAGTACCGCCTGATGTTGATGAACTGCCAAGCGTATTGTCACATCCTTCTAAACCCTCATTGTATTTGCAGAAGCTGTTTTTTACTGCCTCAGCATCTATCCCGCCAAATTTATACCTGTTATTTGCAAGCCATGTTGGGCTTGCTGTAACTCCAAGCTCTTGAGCAATCTTTATATCCTGTCTTAAAAGCTCTTTTCCCTGGTCGTTGTCAAAACATGCCTGCACATTATCAATATCCACACCAACTTCATTTCCGCATTCTTTCCAGTCAATATATTCTGTGATTTTACCAGTTGAATCTCTTTTAACAATGCCCTTTGTGCTTCTGCAGTAAAGGTAATCAAGGAACAAGTCTGGATTGTGCTCTTTTACACATAGCTGTATTATATTTTCATCAACCTCATACTGGCCATGCAGGCTTTTGAAACCATCTCCCTGCTCACTTGCTATATAATGCACCTCATAATCAATTAAACCTTTGAAGTTATCAACAACACCCTTTAGTGCCTCTCCTGCTTTTCTTCCATATGGACAATCACTCATTATGAAAACTTGGATATGGTTCTTCTCCTCCTCTCTGCACTGCATTGAGCCCTTGCAATCATTATCCTTACAATCCACAAGATTATTTCCAGTATCATCAATGCCGTTGTCACATATCTCTTTTGTTGGGTCAAAACTTGCGCCAATCCTTAATGACAGAAAATTCCCTTTCTGCTCAAGATAGTTTTCAACCTGAGCATAATTAGCATCATCTTTTACATTATCCTTGAATAATATTGCAGGAAGAACAGTCAAATCTGATTCCCCATATATCTTCTTGCCTTCTTCATCCATATAATCTATCTCACTTACAACAAAATCAGGGAATGAACTTTTTAATTGCGTGATAACACTTGTAACATCACATTCTTTACATCTTTTGTCATTCAATATTATAATATCAAATGTATTACTGATTACATTGCCTGTTGGATCAGTATTAGCAATGTTTCCTGGTAAAAACTTAACACCTAAAACTATAACAACTAAAACAGCTAGTGCTATCCATAGATTTCTTTTCTTTATCTTAATTACTTCCCCCATTTTAAATACCTCACTAATGTTTTCTAAAAGTTCACATCACTTTTTTTATTAAGGTTATATCAATCTTTATAAGTTTTTCTATTTGATATTACTTATTAGTAATAAATTGTTTTTCATCCCCAGAGATTTTGATATCTACGTTTTCTTTTAATCTGTTTAAATAATCTGTAATTTTTTATTCTGTTTTTCCTGTTTTAATTTTACTTTTATCTCTTCTGTTACTATGCTTTGCATTTGTCTGCAAAATCTTTAAGATCCTCAATTGGCATCCCGCCAGTATGCTCTACTCCATCTGGGCAGATAAACTGCGGGATATATCCTGTCATTATATCTGCGAAACAATCGCTTAACAACTCCTGGGATTTTGCATCACTGCCTGTTGCCCAGTAAAAATTATAACCCTGCCCTTCTAATTCCTCAATCAAAGGCTTCATATTCTGACAGTGCGGACATGAATCAGAGTAAACAAAAATAACTGTATCTTTTGTTATATCATATTTTGCGATGCACTCATCACTAACTACACTTGCTGTTATTAGTGCTATTTCTGATACAGGAGATATTTCTTCTTCTTTAAAAATCTTGATATCTGCTTTTTCTCTTAGCATGTCCAAATAATCAGCAAATGCAGCATTTTGTTTTTCTTGTTTTAGTTTTTCCTCTATATCTTGCATTGCATCTTCCAGCTTAATTGCTGTTTCTGGCTTTTTGTCCAGGAGTTTAATAATATGATATCCAAACTGTGTTTCAACAACAGGAGACAATTCTCCAACCTCAAGTGCAAATGCAGCATCCTCAAATTCTTTTACCATCTGGCCATTTGCAAAATATCCTAAATCACCGCCTTCTGATGCAGAAGGGCATGTTGATTTTTCCTTTGCCAGCTCAATGAAATCAGCTCCATCTTTCAACTCTTTTAAGATACTTTCTGCTTCCTCACTTGAGTTAACCAGGATATGCCTTACCCTAACCTGTTCTGGTGTAATAAATTCATTCTTGTTATTATTATAGTATTCCTCAATTTCAGAACTGCTGATAATTATCTTAGAAAGAACTGTTTTGTTCAACAGATTGTTTATTACTATCTGGTTTTTATAATAATCTTCTACAAACTCCATTGTTAGGTTTTGCTCCTCAAGGGTTTTATCAAAATCATCTTTTGAAAGCCCAGACTGTGCTATTGCATCGTCAATCACTTTTGATAATTCTTCTTTTGTTATAGAAATTCCCTGCTTTTCGGCTTCCTGCAAAAGCAATAATTCATTAATAGACTGGTTTAAGAGCATTTCCTTTGTTATAAACTGCTTATATTCTTCAGGAACACGCCCATATTGCTCATTAATATCCTGTACTGTAATTGATCCTCCATTCACCATTGCTGCAATATCATTAGAAGGAGCCTTATTAAAAGATATAAAGTATAAAACAAATGCACATATAACAACTGCCCCAATTACAGCTATAATAATCAAGTTATTTTTTGATTTATCTTTTTTAAATGATTTAACTTTGATTTCTTCCTTTTTCATAGGATACTCTTTTGTTTTAATCATTTTCTTAACCAATATCCTCACCCCTTATATATATTTTAATGAAAAAACCAGTTAAATATAAATCTTTCGAAAATTCCTTAAACAAAAAGATATAAATATAAAGGTAATTTTTGAATATAAAATGAGAAAAAAACATAAAGAAAAAGATAAAAAAGGTATATTTCTTGTTTTATTTATTGCACTTATTATGCTAACCAGTACTATTGGCTATGTTTTTAAAGAGAGCTCAAATGAAAAATATAATGGTTTCTCATTTTCAATAGGAGAAGACCAAAGATGGCATACAAAAATCAATGGAATACAAATGAGCTTTAAATATTTCCCAGCAGACCTTGAGGCAATTAATTTAAGCAGCAATATTGTTGACAGGATAAAAACCACAAACATGATTTATTTTACCCATGACCTTAAAAATCGTTATAGTGGGGATATTGCCTTATTAAAGGAAATATTCTGGCCATATTTCCAGGTATATGCAGAGATTGGCCTTACAGAAAAAAATGATTTTGGATTGCCATTGATTGACTGCAATAATGCAACTTCTGCAGCGCCTGTAATTTATATAACTGAATCAAACCAGACTGGTTTTTACATGGATAATAACTGCATTACCTGTGAAATAAACTCCAGAGAGGATTTTATTGCTGTTAAAGAAAGATTATTATACTCATTATTTGGTGTAATGGAGTGATTAAATGGCAAAAGAAGAATTACCTAAAGAACTTGATAAAACTCCTGAACCAAAGGAAATAAAAAAAGGAAGCGATAAAGGCAGTGCTAAAAATATTATATTAACTATTATTATAATTGTTGGTCTTCTTGTTTTGTTCTTCAGCATAAAATATTTCTATCATCCAACTCCAGCTGAGGAAAGCTATATGTATAATGGATTTAAGTTTACAAAAGTATCCAGCCTCTGGCTTACAGAAATACAGGTGGACAATACACTTTTTAGAATAACAACAAGATATTCACCGAATGAGCTTGAGCACATCAATGTTGAGCCAGGAGTATATGAAAAAATTGTAGGTTCAAAAGGAATTTATTTTACAGTGTCTGGCAATCTTAGCTCTGTGTCTGTTTTAGCCATTACTGAGCTGGGCAGGATAGTTGGAACACGCTATGGGCTATTCAACATACCTTCCCAGGCTGCCCTTACAGAAAGCGATGATAATGAAACCCTTGTTAAGACATGCAAGGATGCTGTTAATGGAACAGGAGTTATATGGTTTAAAATAGGAAATACCACAGCAGCATATTCTGATCAAAATTGTATTATTATACAGGGAACAGAGGAATGGGATATTGTAAAAGCAGCAGACAGGGTTACATTCGGCCTTCTTGGAATAATGCCTTAATAGAAACTTTTAAAAGCACATTTAATAATATTCTTTTTATGCCGCACTATTATTCAGAGAACCAGACAAGTCCCTTAAGGCTTGAGAAACTAAACTCTGTTTTAAGAGGGAGATTATTTGAGTTCTATTCTGGTTCAGGTGTTTTTTCAAAGAAAAAAGTAGACAATGGAACAAGGGTCCTTGTTGAGAACTGTATTGTAGAAGATGGATGGAAAGTTTTAGACCTTGGCTGTGGATATGGTGTTGTTGGTGTTGTGATAGCAAAAATATTCCCAAGAACAACTGTTTTAATGGTTGATATAAATAAAAGGGCATTAAAGTTAGCTAAGATGAGCCTTGAACTTAACAATATTGAAAATGCTGAGGTAAGGCATAGTGATCTTTATTCAGCTGTAAAAGAAAAATTCAATACAATTCTTGTAAATCCGCCAATGACAGCTGGAAGAAAACTCTGCTTTAGGATTATTGAAGAGGCAAAAGAGCACTTGGAAAAAGAGGGGTTATTGCAATTGATTGCCAAGCATCGCAAGGGAGGAAAAATGCTTGGCGAGAAAATGCTTGAAGTTTTTGGAAATATGGAAGAAAAAACAAAAAGTGGCGGCTACAGGCTTTATGTTTCTAAAAAACAGGAGGTAAAAAATGGAAAATATAGATGAAAAAAAACTTTATGAAATTCAGTTTGTGCAGCTGATTTTTAGCTTGAAAACCAGCGCAATAATACAGCTTGGAAAGATAACAAATCCCTTGACAGGCAGTATTGATAGAGACTTAAATGAAGCAAAATACACTATTGACATGTTGAATATGATTAAGGAAAAAACAAAAAATAATTTGACACACGATGAAGAAAAAATGGTCAATGATGCTGTTTTTGAGCTGCAGATGAATTACATTGATGAGGTTAAAAAAGGTGAAGAGCCAGAAGAAAAAGAACCTAAAGAAGAGAGTGCAGACAAGCAGGAACTAAAAGAAGAAGTCGATGAAAGCAAAGAGCATGCAGAAAAAGAAGAAGAAAAAGAAAAGCCTATGAAAAAAGTTAAAGAAAATTTAGATAAAAAAAGAAAAAATCCAAAAGCCGAAAAGAAAAATGAAAACAAAGCTTGAGAAAGCACTTGATGAAATCCAGGAAGAAGAGCTTAAAAAGAAAAAAAAGAAAAAGTTTAGTATAAAAAAAGAAAAGAAACTGCAGTATTACAGCAACTGGAATAAAAACAGCAAAGAGGCCATTGAAGCAAAGCAGGACAAACAGTCCAAATTAAAGAATTTTTCTTCATGAATTTTTGTTAAATGGTATAATCCTTAATCATTCAACATAAACCCTTTTCTTTCTGTCAAATGGTGGAGAGGCAATTGCTAGAAGTGTAAGCCCCTTTAAGTGCTTGTATTTAGTTCCCTTAGGATAAAATAAACAATCGCCTTTTTTAACATGATACTTTTTGTTATTTATTACACAGTCACCCTCGCCCTCTAGAACATAATAAGCCACATCACTTTCTGTATCAAATCCAAGCTTTATATCATCCCCAACTTTTCTAACTTTTGCAATACTAAACTTTGGAAATTCTTTTGTATTCAAAATATCAGTTACTTTTGTTGCTCCATAGTCATTCTCTTTTAACTCATTTGACCTTATTATTTTTGGTTCCATAATAAATATTATAATCTTACCCTTTAATAAACTTTTGTTAAGTCCAATTTAGTAGAACAAAATCTTTTCATTTAATTAACAAAACTACTTAGAAATTATTGTTTATTGTTTTTATAAATAATGTTACTATAAAGTAATAAAAAATAGAAAGGTTTAAAAGTATAACACACTCTGCTTAAAATAATGAAATTAAAAATACATCTATGCGATAAAGTTGAAGAATCCTTGTTTAATAATTTTCATAACGAATTAAATAAAGCATTCCCTTTTGGATTTGAAGTCTTTTTAGAAGATAAATTTTCTCTCGATACAAAGAGTTCTAAAGAATTGTTATTTTGTTCAGAAGATGATAATATCTTCAAATATGATTCAATTTCTATTTTTGATCAAAATTTTTTTAATCTTACTAAAATAACTCAGAAATATCCAAAGGATGACTCATTAAGAGTATTCTATTTAACAACACCATTCTATCATGAATCAATAAAACCTACACCAATAGTCCAGATAGGGGCTTTCACCCAAAAAATTGATGATAATCGTCACTTATGTTATAGTATGAATGGAACTGCTGATTTCTCAAAAAACCATTTACTTATTGGGGGTACATCTTTTGAGACAAATCAAAATTATTCCCCAATTTTTCATGAATTGTTTCATCTCCTTCATGATAAAAAAATAGATAGTTGTTATAAGAACGGGATTCAGGTAGCGCATTGCAACAATTTTGTACTAGAAGAGAGATGTATTATGAATCCTCCTGAGAAAGTATTTTATTCACCGAGTTATGATAATAGAGATAGAGTGGGTTCTCGCTTTTGTAAAACTTGTTTGAAAAAATTATCTAATATTTAAAAACCAATAAAGAGAAAGCTTTATAAAAATTGAGATTATAGTAAGATTGGGGGTATTAAAATCAAATATAATAAGAAACAGCCTATTTCAGCATTAAATGATGGGGATAAGGTAGATGATGTCTTTGTTGTAAAGATAAAAAAAACAATGTCATCTTATGCCAAGGGATTCTTTTTCCAGCTGATTTTGTCAGACAGCAGCGGCAAAACCCTTGATTACAGGTATTGGGGCAGCCAGGATGAGAAAAAAGTAAGAGAACTTTATAACTCAATAAAAGCAGATTCTGTTGTTCATGTGCAGGGAAAAGTTTCTCTTTATAATAATAAGCTTCAATTAGCCACAAACGAGCCATTTATCATTGAGCCATTAAAAGAGGATGAGTATGACAAAGCTGATTTCATCAAGCCAGCAAGAAAAGATATTGATGACCTGTATTCTGAACTAAAATCAGCTATTGATGATGTTAAAAATCAAGATATAAAGAGATTATTGGAAGGTATATTTAATGAGCCTGCTATGGAAGCAAAATTCAAGTCACATCCAGGTGCAATTGAGATACACCATAACTGGATAGGCGGATTGTTGGAACATACTTTAGAGGTCTTAAAATACTCTATGCTAAGCTTAAAATTATTTACTGGGCTAGAAAAAGACCTCTTGATTGCAGGGGCATTGCTGCATGATATTGGGAAGCTAGATGAGCTTGAAGTAACCTCAAGAATTAAGGGTTCTGATTCAGGGCAGCTGATTGGCCATATAGTCCTAAGCTCTATATTTGTTTCAAATAAAATGGACAAGCTTGGCATTGACAAAGAGCTAAAAAATAAACTGCTTCACATTATAGTAAGCCATCATGGAAAAACAGAGTATGGCTCACCTAAACAGCCGATGTTTCCAGAGGCAGTTGTTATTTATTATGCAGATGAGATGAGCTCAAAAATAGCTGAGATAACTGAATTTGTCAAGGATTCAATAGAAGACACAGAAGATGATTTTATGTTTCATTGGAGAAAGCAGCACAATATTTACCTTAAATGAGGTTTGGAAAATGAACGATTATAAAAAAAGAACAATAAAGACATTAGTTATTTTGCTGCTCGTATTTGTAGCTGTTTTTTTTGCAGCCTATGCCCAATTTAAGAGAGGAACTTTAATATTTGACCTTGGTATGCCAAATGGAGTAGAAAATCTTATTGTTATGTTCTTTTCAACAGCTGCAATAGTAAAGATTGTTTTTGAAATAAGCAGAGGCTGAAGACCACAAAAGTTTTGAGAAAAGCATAACTTGTTTAGTAAAATCCGTAAAGAAAGATTTAAATAACTTAAACCGGTTCTTATTGTTAACATGAATAAAAAAGTAATTGATATTGAAAAACTTGTACCTGACACCTCTGTTATAATAGAGGGCCTTGTCTCTTCAAAGATAGAAAAAAAAGAGATAGTTCCAAAGTCAGTTATAATACATGAGGCAGTTCTTGCAGAGCTTGAGCATCAGGCAAACCAGAACAAGGAAACAGGAGTTATTGGCCTCGAAGAAATTAACAAACTAAGAGAGCTTTCAGAAAAACTTGGATTTAAGCTTGAGTTTTCTGGAAAGAGGCCAACTGCTTACGAAATAAAATATGCGCGCCTTGGTGAAATAGACTCATTGATAAGAGATATTGCTTACAATGAGAATGCAAGCTTAATGACATCTGACAAAACCCAGGCAATGGTTGCAGAAGCAAAGGGAATTCATGTTATATTTATTGAGATAAAAAAGCTTTTCAAAAAGCTAAAGCTTGAGAAGTTCTTTGATGAAACAACAATGAGCGTGCATCTAAGGGAAAATGTTGTTCCATATGCAAAAAAAGGAATACCTGGAAAATGGAAATTTGTTGCTGTTGGAGATACAAAACTTACAAGAGATAATATCAAAGATATAAGCCACGAGATAATTGAGGAATCAACCATAGCAAAAGATGCCTTTATAGAAATAGAAAGGGCTGGCTCAACAATAGCCCAGATTGGAAAGTTCAGGATAGTAATAACAAAGCCGCCTTTTTCAGATGGATGGGAGATAACAGCTGTCAGGCCTGTCAAGACACTTTCATTGGAAGATTATAAACTATCTGAAAAACTGAGTCAAAGGATTGTAGAGCAGGCAGAGGGAATTTTAATTGCTGGAAGCCCAGGAATGGGAAAGTCAACATTTGCACAGGCACTTGCAATGTTTTATTCAGAAAAGGACAAGATTGTAAAGACAATAGAAGCTCCCCGTGATTTAGTGCTGCCAGATAATATAACACAGTATGCAATTTCTCACGGAAGTTCCCAGGAAATCCATGATGTCCTTCTTTTATCAAGACCAGACTACACAATCTTTGATGAAATGAGAAATACTGCTGATTTTCAGCTTTTTGCAGATTTAAGATTATCTGGAATTGGACTTGCAGGAGTTGTCCATGCAACAAATCCAATAGATGCTATCCAGCGCTTTGTTGGAAGAATTGAACTGGGAGTTATACCCCAGGTTATAGACACTGTAATATTCATAAAAGACGGTTTTGTTGACAAGGTCTTAAGCCTGAAAATGGTTGTCAAGGTGCCTACAGGGATGACTGAAGCTGACTTAGCAAGGCCTATTGTTATTGTGAATGACTTTGAGACAAACAAATTAGAGTATGAGCTCTATTCTTATGGTGAGGAGACAGTTGTTGTTCCGGTTATGTCTAATCATAAAACACCTACAAACAAGCTTGCTGAAAAAACCATAAAAGATGCATTCAGGCATTATTCTGAAGATGTTAAAGTTGATGTTGTATCAGAGAACAAATGCACTGTATATGTTCCTGAAATCAATATTGCCAAGATTATAGGAAGGCAGGGCAAGAATATTGGTGAGATTGAAAAAAGGCTTGGAATGAGCATAGACATTAAAGAGCTGGATAAGAAAACAACTGGGCAAACAATAGAATTCAACACAGAAATAAAAAAGAAAAACATTATTTTCTATCTTGATATGCAGTTCAAGGATAAGAACATAAACATATACATAAATGATGATTATCTCCTGACAGCAAAGTCAGGCAAGACCGGCCTAATAAAGATAAAAAAGAACAACAAGATAGCAAGAATCCTTGTTGATGCCATTAACGCCGGCGAGAAGATTAAGCTTATGCTTTAGTTATATCTTCTCTATTATGCTTAAAAACAAAACATTAATATATATTCAATAGATTAATCTATCTAAATAAGCTTATAAGGTGTGTAAATGCTCGGAATAAAATTTATTAGGGAAAATTCAGATATAGTAAAGAAAGACCTGAAGAAAAGGCAGGAGAAAGAAATGATAGCATGGGTAGATGACCTGCTGAAAAAAGATGAGGAATACAGGAAATCATTGCAGGAATCTCAGAATCTTAGGGCAAAGAGAAACAAAGCAACCCTTGAGATAAATGAGATGAAAAAGCAGGGCAAGAATATCTCAGCAAAAATAAAAGAAATAAAGGAATTGCCATCCAAAATAAAGAATGTAGAGGAAAAGCAAAAAGAACTGAAAGAAAAGATAAACTATTATCTTATGAGGATTCCAAACATACTGCATGAGTCAGTTCCATTTGGAAAGGATGATACTGACAACCTTGTTGTAAGGGAGATTGGCAAAAAAAAGAAGTTTGATTTCAAGCTAAAATCCCATGGAGAACTGATGGAGCACCTTAATGGCGGAGAATTTCAAAGAGCAGTTAAGATAGCAGGATCAGGTTTCTATTACCTTAAGGGAAAAATAGCATTGCTTGACTTGGCATTGCAAAGATATGCAATTGATTTATTGGTTAAACGTGGTTACACTCTTGTTGAGCCCCCTTTCCTTATGAACAGGAAGGCATATGAGGGAGTAACTTCTATGGCAGATTTTGAAAATGTTATGTATAAGATTGAGGGCGAAGATCTTTACCTTATTGCAACATCAGAGCATCCAATGGCTTCAATGTTTATGAATGAGGTTTTAAAGGAACAAGAGCTTCCAATAAAATTCTGCGGGCTTTCAGCATGCTTCAGAAAGGAAATTGGCTCGCATGGAATTGATACTAGAGGAACATTTAGGGTGCACCAGTTCAGCAAAATAGAACAATTTATATTCTGCAGACCAGAAGAAAGCTGGAAACTGCATGAGGAAATCCAGAAAAACTCAGAAGATCTTTACAAAGGATTAAAGATTCCATACAGGGTTGTGAATGTGTGCACAGGAGACATTGGGATTATTGCAGCAAAAAAATATGACTTAGAGGCATGGTCACCAAAAGAAAAAAAGTATTTTGAAGTCGGCTCTAACTCAAACTGCACAGCTTATCAGGCAACGAGACTTAACATAAAGTATGAGAATAAGAAAGGAGAAAGAGAATTTATCCATACCTTAAACAACACTGCAATAGCAACCTCAAGGGCCTTCAGGGCAATACTTGAAAACTACCAGAACAAGGATGGCTCACTAACAATACCAAAGGTTTTAGTGCCATACATGAATGGAATAACTAAGATAGAAAAAGAATAATTAAACAAAAACTATATAAATCTCTTTCTTTTAGTTTGTTTTATGGCCTTATTCAAAGACATGCTTAAATCAGATGAAACGCTTTTTAAGAATTCTGTTGTCCTCGACTATGACTACATGCCCAAGATTATGAAGTACAGGGAGGGCGAGCAGCAGCAGATGGCCTCATGCATTAAGCCGTTGTTCCAGAAAAGGAATGGCCGCAATCTTTTCATATACGGTCAGCCAGGCATAGGAAAAACTCTTGCATGCAAGAACGTTTTAAATGAGCTTGAGCATGAATCAGATGAAATATTTCCAATCTACATAAACTGCTGGCAGAAGAACACAAGCTTTAAGATATTAATTAAGATATGCAGTCTTCTTGATTATAAATTAACACATAACAAAAGAACAGACGAGCTTTTTAATATTGTCAAGGGCATATTAAACAAGAAATCAGTTATTTTTGTATTTGACGAAGCAGACAAGCTAGATGATTTTGATTTTCTTTATTCAATACTTGAGGAGATTTACCGCAAGTCAATATTTCTCATAAACAACGACAGCTCATGGCTTTCGGAGATTGAAGATAGGATAAAATCAAGATTAGTGCCCGAGATGCTTGAGTTCAGGCCATACGATGGAATTGAAACAGACGGCATAATAAGAGAAAGAATAGAATATGCATTTTTTGAAAATGTCTGGCAGGAAGAGGCAATTGAATTGGCTGTTGAGAAAACATTTGAGCTGGGTGATATAAGGTCTGGACTTTATCTTTTAAGGGAAGCAGGAAATGCAGCAGAGGACCGCTCTTCAAGAAAAATAATCCTTGATGATGTAAAGAAAGCAATGGAAAAGCTTCCGGAATTCAGCTCAAAAAAAACCGATGATATTGAAGAAGATCAAAAATTCATACTTGAGATAATAAAGAAAAACTCCGGAGAAAAGATAGGTGAAATCTACAAGGCTTATCAAGAAGCAAACGGAAAAGCAGTTTATAAAACCTTTCAGAGGAAAATAGCAAAGCTTGAGAAGGATAATTTCATATCAACAGAAAAAATAGCCGGCGGAAAAGAAGGCAAGACAACAATAATAAGCATAAAAAACATAACAAAAAAGATTACTGATTTCTAAGATTTAACTGTAAAATCATTAAACTCCCCTTTAAACTTCTCATATTCAACCTTAAAATTAGCAACACATGATAACATAGGGCCTTTTCTGCAGAATTCAATCAGTTCATCAATCTCTTTCTCATTTCCCTCTGCAATAATCTCTACATCTCCATTTGGGATATTCCTCACAAAGCCTTTAAGCCCAAGATTTCTGGCCTTAATCTTTGTGAAATACCTGAAGCAAACCCCCTGCACATAACCGGATATAATGATATGAACTCTTTTCATATCAAACTAAAGTAGATACTAGTATTTTAATTTAACTTCTTTGTCCAATGAATATAGCTCTTGAAACAAATGATTTCTTAACATACAGCTGTCTCATTATCCACTGGACACTGGACAACTGCCTGGATGAGGTATTTAAACAAAACCAATATTTAATCATCAAAGGTGATACACAATGAATGATTTAAGCATAAAAACAATTGAGAATATATTTTTCCAGCAGATAAAGAGCCTGACTCTCAACGCAGAAGATATGAGACAGGGATTTATGAGGTAACATAAATGGAAACAGACTTTTACACAGATGAAGGAATCAGCGAATCATTGGATTATGACCAAATATCTGATATTGAACAGGGATTCATGGCAGGTTATCTAGCAGCTTTTGGAGGTGATTAAATTCAATTTATTCAAAAAACTTTTTAAGAAAAAATTTATAGAATGGAATGATTACAAAGCCAAAATAGATTTTTTAGAGTATTTTTACTGGCAACAGGGAGTTTACAAGCAAAGCATAAAGAACTTTTAAATCCAAACACCTCTGCCCCCTCTCTGAGGGGGTTTTTATTCTGATTTGTATTATTCATTTTAATAAACTATTTAAATAAAGGTTCTTACCTACTTACTATGAGAGTCTACATAAAAGAAGAAGTCTTACTAAGAAAAAATGAAGCTATTAATAAAATAAGAGATGGCTCAATAATTGTACATCCAACAGACACTATCTATGGCATAGGGTGCAATGCTCTTGACTTAAAGGCAGTAAATAAGATAAGAAAGATAAAAAACAGGGAAACAATGCCTTTCTCTGTTATAGCTCCATCTAAGCAGTGGATATATGATAATTGTGTTATTACAGAAGAAGCTGAAAAATGGATAAATAAGCTGCCAGGAAGATACACCCTTATACTAAATCTCAAAAACAAAAAAGCTGTTTCAAAATCAGTTAACAATGAATGGGATACACTTGGAGTAAGGATTCCAAAGCACTGGTTTGCTGCCTTTGTTGAAAAAGCAGGAGTCCCTTTTGTTACAACAAGCGCAAACATTGCTGGAGAAGATTTCATGACTTCTATTGATGACATTGATCCAAGAATAAAAAGCAAAGTGGATTTTATTTTTTATGTAGGGATAAAGAAGGGCAGGCCATCCAAAATCATTAATTTGACAAAAGAGAAACTTGAGATAATAAAAAGATAAAACATGGAAAAAAAGGAAAAGCTTGCTAAAAAGACAAAGGTTAAGAAAAAACCAACTAATAAAGCCCAAACAAAACCCAAGAAATCAAAATTAAAAATACTTGCTTCTGGAGACATACACGGTGATACAGGGCTTGCAGAAAAGCTTGCTGAAAGGGCAAAGAAAGAAAATGTTGACTTGGTAATACTTTGCGGCGACTTAACAATGGGTGAGACAAGTACTTCAAACCTTATAGGCCCTTTTGTCAAGAGAAATAAAAAGGTAATTCTTATTCCAGGAAACCATGAGACTGTTGCAACCGCAGATTTTCTTGCAGAACTTTACGGAGCAAAAAATCTTCATGGCTATTCTGTTAAATACAAAGATGTCGGCCTTTTTGGCTGCGGCGGGGCTAATATTGGATTATTTCAGCTAGGAGAAAAAGAAATATTTAATCTACTGAAAAAAGGTTTTGATAAGATAAGATATTTAAACAAAAAAATAATGATAACCCATGTTCATCCATCAAGCACAAAGATGGAGAAATTCACAAAGTTCTTTCCAGGCTCAAAAGGGGTAAAGAAAGCTATAGATACATTTAAGCCAGATATTCTTTTATGCTCGCATGTCCATGAAGCAGAAGGCATAGAGGAAATGGTGGGGAAAACAAGGGTTATAAATGTTGGCAGAAAAGGCAAGATAATAGAAATATAATCAGGAGAGAATTAGGTGATACATATCAATAAAATTCTTGTTTTACTTTTTCGACGTACTTAATCAATATTGACTTATCTTTATTTCTGAAAGGCTTGATTTGAGTCAGTAGTTTGAAACAATTCATATTATCTTCCTGTCCTTTAAGTTCTGCCCAATCAGCTATCAATATACCTTTCAATGAAAATAATAGAATGAAATTGTTAGGGTAATCAATCAATGAATCTTTTCTAATTCTGTTCCCGCTGCGATACTTAACCTCAATAAAAAATGCCTCTCTTGTTTCAGGATCAACAATCAAAAAATCAGGTTGTCCTCGAACAAACTTCCCAGCTTGACCTTGTAACGATTTGCCTTTTTTACAATACTCTGGTAGAATGTGTTCCACTCCAAATTTGACTACATCAAAACCTAACTCCCTCATCATATCAAAAGCCATCGTTTCGGCTTTTTTACCTACGGCAAAATTGTATCTGAGACCCATTTTTATGATTGAAATTTTTTATAGATTAATATATCTAAGAACCTGTATATAAAAACTTTGCTAATATGAATCCCAAGGTATAATCAACCTTTTAACACGCCCATCGGTTTCATCCTGACAACTTTTAAGCTTATTCCTGCATTATGCACAGAATCAACAACCTGCTCAACATCCTTGTAGCATCCAGGGGCCTCTTCTGCAAAT
>Ga0265595_1000890_pt1 | contig 24795 bp, 28 predicted proteins | sample saktaG_15_FD_190148 | JGI IMG/M metagenome (GOLD analysis project Ga0265595, IMG submission 190148) | Saline water microbial communities from Sakinaw Lake, British Columbia, Canada - sak_2013_06_06_50m | ecosystem: Environmental > Aquatic > Non-marine Saline and Alkaline > Saline ...
CTGGTATCCCGTCATTCTGCACCCCCTTGGCAGACATTGTGCACTATGACCGACAAAATATCAAAGGTCATGACTTCATTTAACTAAATGCCCTGCCTGTAATAAAATACAGTATTGATGAAGACACGCGCCGCAATGCTGTTTGTTTTCCTGGCAGTGATATCTTATGGCTGCTCCCCCAGGTTCACTTCCGCCGGGTCGAGCGGCAAATACGTCTACTTCCCGGTCGATCCCCGTCAACTGATAACGGTTGACGATCCGTCAGTCCGCCGGGCGCTGGCAACGATCACCTCTGATAAAACGGACATCCGGTCCGATTTCAGGAAACTGCAGGACTGGGTGGCATCCAACATAGCCTATTCGCAGGACAGCTACTACCACTGGCAAACGCCGGCCGAAACCCTGGATAAAAGATCGGGCAACTGCAAGGATTTTGCCGTGCTGCTGTGCGCCCTCAGCCGGGCGGCGGGCGTGCCGGCCGGCGATATCTACGTGGCTATCGGCAAGGACCGCAGCAACAGGAGCCATGCTTTTATAATCGAAAAATGGCTGCTCGGCCGCTGGCAGGTCATCGAGCCGCAGGTGAGCGGCTTTATCATCTCGGATTTATCGGCCATAGACACTGCCGACAGGTACGCCATAACATCCCGCTTCAACGATGAGTCCTATATCGGGGAGCCGGCCTTTATCACCGCTACCGAGACTTTCCTGGCTTCCGGGGCGCCCGCAGCATCATCGGTTAATCACGCTGCTGCAGATTCCGATTCCATTTCACTTTCCTCAAATCCTCCTCCCGTTGTCAACCCGCTGCCCGAGATAGATTACTTCTATTTCAAGCAAAGCCCGAATATCGTCGGACCATCCGGCTCCACCATGCTCACCTGGCAGATCAGCGATGCATCAATCGTCTATATCGATGGCGGCATCGGCTATGTGGCGTCTTCAGGCAATCAAATAGTCACTTCGCCAGCCGGAACGGTATATACCATTACTGCCAGGAATGAAAACGGCGAGGTTAAGTCGATGGCCTATAGATAAGGCGTATCCCGGCCGTCATGTTCATCAGTCCACCTATCTGTGGCAGAATTTACAGGGTATAAAGAAGCACTTGCTGTTGTTATTAACCCCTGAGCAGCCCATAGTGGTGTCGCTCTTGCCCCAGGCCGTGGCATTGCAACCCGTCCGGCCGGCGCTGTTGCCCCAGGTTTTCGAGTAGGGCAACGTCGATTTCTCAGGGCCGTCGTCGGCCCACGCCGGGACTGTGCCTGACAAGAGGAGAACCGCCAGGCACAAAACGGCGATAATTATGGTGGTGGTAAACCCTCTGCACAGCGTCATTGTGTCCACCTCCGTTTATTTAATCAAACCTCTGACACACATATCCTGGAGCCAGCGGTGCGAGTCGAACGCACGACCGGCTGTTTACGAATTACGAGGATAGCATATCATAAGCTGCTTAAAGATAGAAAACCATGATTATTGATTTCTCTGCGGTTGCTCATTATAATGAGCACATGATTAATATTTTGAGCAATGATAAATGCTGTACTCATATATAATTGCAACCAACAGCCAGAAAGTGTTAAGCCTGCTGGCAAAATTCCCCGATCAGGATTTCTACGAAAGGGAAATAGTTCGCAAACTTGGCATATCTTCGGGCTCGGCTAACCGCGCGCTTAATGAGTTGTTTTCGTCCGGGGTTATCACACGGAGGCAAGAAGGGAAAATGTTTTTTTATTCAATTGATCGCCCCGATGCAGCCATCACCGCACTTAAGAAGATAATAAATATCCTGCTAATTGAGCCATTAACAGAAAAGCTGAAGAATATCTCAAATCGTATAGTGTTGTATGGCAGTTGCGCTCTGGGAATAGACACCTCTGAAAGCGACCTTGATTTATTTGTTGTCTCAAACCGTAAAAAAGAGGCCTCGAATATAATCAGCGATTTCAAGTTCCCGAGGGGATACGAGAATATTCATATTCAATCAGTAATCAGGACGCCTGTTGAATTGTTGGAAGATGGGAGATCAGAGCGTGCTTTCATGGAAGAAGTTGAGCGCGGCCTGGTATTGTGGGAGAAGGTTGCCAATGAACCAAGAGTTTAACCAATGTGTCGAAAATAAAAAGATCATACATTTCGCTACAGGGAAAAAACTGGTCAACAGAGAATTATCAGTTGCCCAAAGTGACCTGTCTGAAGCTAAGGCGGGCTATGAAAATGAGCGCTACAAATGGTCCACCGTCCAGGCTTACTACGCTATGTTCCATGCAGCCAGGGCTCTTGTTTACTCAAAAGGTTACCGGGAGAAGAGTCATTACTGTTTAGCAGTAGCTTTAAGAGCCCTATTCGTTGATGAAGGCAAAATGGACGCTCAGTCAGTTCGTGATCTTCTTAATGCTATGAATCTTCGTGAATCAGCCGATTATGATGCGGAGTTCTCACAATCTGGAGCTAAATCAGTTATTGAATCGGCAGATAAGTTTATACAAAAAGCGATTGAAATCTTAAATACTAATACGTCAAGTTGACCCAGTACCGGAACCTGGAAAGAATTGAAAAACGATATACAATAGCATCACTACTATGGGGCATCTTGTGGGTTTCAGTCCCATAAGGTTCTCCCTTAATATTTTTTTATCTCCGATATCAATTTATCGTATTCAAGCTGACACCCGGCCCAGCTTCGGGGGAAGGGTGGGAGGGGGCCGGGCAAGCCGCCTCCGGGGATTTGAATGGAGCCAGCGGTGCGAGTCGAACGCACGACCGGCTGTTTACGAAACAGCTGCTCTACCACTGAGCTACGCTGGCACACCCGATGCAGAATTTAAGTCCTGACGCTGCCGTGCCGCTGTGACCACCCCAACTCGGCTCTAACTATATCTTGCCTTTGTAAGGGGTCTTTCTGGGGCCTTTTGCTTGTTCCTTTGCGCTTAACGGGTTCTTCGGAGTCAGTCTCCCACCCCCAGATAGTCTTGCTGCTTTCTCGATCGGTGTCAGTTTTGGGTTTGACATTTCATTCCTCTCAAGTAAGTTTATTCACGGCGACCACCCCGCGGGGCAGCACCTCGTCCAGTAGCGCCATGGCATCATCCTGCATGCCCGATATTATATGGGAATACGTGTCCATGGTAAAGGCGACACTGGCATGCCCCAGAGCCTCCGAGATCACCTTGGGCTTGGCTCCCCTCATTAACATAAGGCTGGCGAAGGTGTGGCGCAGGTCATGGAACCTCACCCGCTCCAGACCGGCTCCCCTGGCTATCCGCGAGAAGACGTGGGTTAGCGTGCAGGGGTCGAGCGGCTTACCTGCCATATTGGCAAAGACCAGATCATCGAGGGTAAGTGGCTGCCCCGTGTGCCAGTGGAGCGATTCCTGCTCCGCCCTATACTCCCTGAGAAACTGTGCAAGCTTGGGTGTCATGGCCACGCGCCGCCTGCTACCTGTTGTCTTCGGCTCCTTGAATATGCATACTCCCCGACGTTTGTATAGCACCTGACTGACCGATACCGAGAGCATATCGAGGTCAACATCCCTCCACCTTAGTCCCAGCAGCTCCGCCTGACGCATACCGCAGTTTATGGCCATGTATATGACCGGATAGAACCGGTTGCTCTCCGCCGCCTTAAGCAACACCTCAACCTCACCCGGTGTTAGCGTGCGCATGGCCTTTTTAACCGCCCTTGGAGCAACAACAAGGTCACAGGGATTGCGGCCCAAATAGCCCTGGCGGACAGCATACTTCATGGACTGGGATAGTATTCGGTGCCAGGTGAGAACCGTCCGTGCAGATAGCTTGCCACGAGCCTTGCCGTAGAATGCCTGAATAGTTTGGGGTTGGAGGTCTTTCAGTTGGGCATGCCCCAGAGCTGGTATGAGGTGGTTTTCGACAACACTCTGGTAGCCGTCAACCGTTCTTTGAGAGCAGCTGGTCTTGACACCCTCTATCCAGTTACGCAGATGCTCCGCGACAGTGAGACGGCCTGACGGTATAGGTGTGCCTTTATCCATGCCGGACAGCAGTTCCCGCAGCCGTCTCTGGGCGTCGGCCTTGCTACCCTTTACCGTCTCATAATGTCGATTCCATTTGCCATCTGGCTTCTTGCTCGTCCAGATGGTGATCTGCCAACCGCCGTTGTCAGTACGTTTTCTCAGGTTACCCTTCATAATGTGACCTCATTTTTCAGTTCTTCGGCTTCGCCAATTATTTACTCCAGTAAGGACGGCTGTAAATCAGGCTGCCCCGCTCTTTCCGACTGATACTTACCCATGTATTTGCGGAATTTCTCACTGCCTAAAGTACTCTCCAATAACGATAGGAAAAACCGCCACCCTTCGTACTCAATCTGTTCACCCAGTAGTCGCAACTCCCATAGGTTATGGAGTTGAGTCTCGGCGGCGCGGGTGAGGCCGACATCTTTCGCTATTTCCATGTGCTGTTCCACCTTCTGTGCAGCCATCTTGCTCAATTCTTCGTAGTCGAGCTTATCCCACCTTAGCATACCTCTAATTGATGGCAGCGGATTGGGTCTGAATTTGTCACGTATAAGTTTCCTGATCTCCCCCCAACCCTTGCCCTCCCTCCTCCTGTCGAGAGCGAATAGTTTAATTTCGGGGCCATAAACATTTTTCATCTATCACCTCGTGTTTTCATGAAATAAAACCTCACCAATTCCGCATTTATTTTACATCATTAAGCTTTTATATATTTTATCAGCTTATGGCGCTACTTGTAAAGTCTTATGACATATGCTATACTGCACATAGACCGAATAGGTGACGCATACACTACGCTCTACGTAAGTGTCACAATACGGAGCCGCTGAATGCGCCATCATATATTTTTCGGCAAGGAGTTGATAAAAATGTTGAGTCTGGAGCAAATGTCACTCACAGTAGAGGAAACTGCGATGCTGTTGGGCGTGAGCACCGACACCATCCACCGGCTTATCAGGGAGGGCTGGTTCCCGAATATAAAAGTAGGTCGGCATATCATGGTTCCAAAAGACAAACTGTCAGATTATTTACATTCAATAGATACAGACGCTTATATAAACTGAGGTGCCGAGGCCAAAAAGAATACAAGCAGCAGGAAACGGAAGTCCAGATATAAAGGCAAGGAGGTGCGTCATGAACAATCAAGAAGCGCTTGACAAACTTCTCAATGAAAGTTATTCAATAATACCGTCAGGTGGCGGTAAAGAAGGCAAACGGCCACTAATAAATCAGTGGAAGCCGTATCAAACCAGACTGCCGTCCAGCGAGACGATGAGGCACTGGAAGGATAAACTTAAGCCTCAGTTGTGGGGAATTGTCACAGGCCAACTTTCAGGTATCGTGTGCGTGGATGCGGATAGTGCCACCGCTATGTCCATCATGGAGAGTGAAGGGCTCAAGCCTCATATCAGAACCCCACGCGGTGGAGCCCACTATTGGTTTCATCACCCCGGTCATCCAGTGGCTACCAGGGCAGGTATCTTGCCAAAGCTGGACATTAGGGGTGATGGCGGGTTTTGTAACTGCTTAGGTAAGAATCCCGTCACCGGTGGGGAATACATTATCGAGATAATGCCTACACGTGACAAGCTTTACCCGTGGGACAGGATGCCCAAGTGCATTCTGGAGGCAATGGAGGCCAGTAAAACCTCATCAATGGCAACGTTAATAGCAGAGCCTGGAGCGCCTATCGTGGAGGGACAGCGCAATAGCGAATTAACCCGTATGGCGGGGGTGATGCGCAACGTAGGCATGACAGAGCCAGAGATTCTGGCTGCCTTATTAGAGGCTAATAGAGAGCGATGCCAGACTCCGGTGGATGAGGGTGAGGTTCAGCGGATCGTAACAAGCATCTGCCACTACAAACCGAAGGATGATGAACGTTTTACTGATACAGGAAATGCCGAAATGCTGGCGCATCTATATGGCGATCAACTGCGATACGATCACAGGCACAAGAGGTGGCTGGTTTGGGGCGATCATCACTGGAAACCCGACCGCGACGGTAAGGTGTCGAGATTGGCGATCGAGGCTGCCAGGGTCAGATTTGCTATGGCGAGTAACGTTCAGAGCGAGTCGTTGAAGAAAAAGATGGCAGGCTGGGCTATCGGCAGCGAGAACCGGACAAGGATAGAGGCCTGCATCACCATCGCACAAAAGATCGAACCGTTTGCCGATGCAGGTTTTGACTGGGATACTAACCGGATGCTGTTGGGAGCGGAGAACGGTATTATCGATCTTACAATCGGTAAGCTAAGAGATGGTCGGCCTGAAGACAGGATAACCATGACGACCGGCCTATACTACGACCCGAATGCTAAATGCCCGCGCTGGGAGCAATTCATCGAGGAGGTTTTCGATGATGTGGAGCTACGGGACTGGATATGGAGAGCATTAGGCTACTCGATCACAGGGGATACTACAGAGCAGGTTGTGTTCATGGGGCATGGCCGTGGAGGTAATGGAAAAAGCAGGTTCCGAAACGCGGTTTTCACCGCGATGGGAGATTACGCGCAGACTACTCCGTTCTCAACCTTTGCGCTACCCGAGAGGTCTTCTACAAATGATCTGGCTGCGCTGGAGAATGCACGGTTCGTGGATAGCAGCGAGACCAATGAGGGCACAGAATTGAATGAGAAACGCATCAAGGCTATCAGCGGTGAAGACCCGATGAAAGCGAGATACCTCTATCAGGAATTCATCCAATTCGTACCGCATTTGAAATTGTGGCTATTCGTCAATCACAGGCCGCAGGTGACGGATGATAGCGAGGGTATCTGGCGGCGTATGAGGCTAATCCCGTTCACCAAGCGGTTCGCGGGCAAGGATGATGACAAGCAGTTAGGTGAAAAGTTAAGGGCAGAGGCACAGGGTATACTGGCTTGGCTGGTGAGAGGCTGCCTTGAGTGGCAGACGCGAGGTTTAACCCCGGTACCTGCGTGCGTGAGGGTGGCTACAGAAGAATATCGCCAAGAGAGTGACGAGCTGGCACGTTTTATAGAGGACAGGTGCATCGAAGGCCCTAATGAGCAAGTCAAAGCGAGTGGTCTATACTCCTCATACCAATGGTGGGCAGAAGGCGAAGGCATACCTAATCGCGACGTCCTATCTCCGACTGCATTTGGGCGCAGAATGTCAGAGCGCTATGAAAAATGTAAGAAAGCGAGCGGAATGTTTTATCTGGGCATCGGATTTCCATCAGGGGTAACGTAATAATGACGATGCTGCAATGTGCGCGGGTGTTGCCATGCGTAGTCTTGCGTAGTATTGATCTTGGAATCACGTTTTTAAACAAAGATACCCAAGTTGAAAAACGACATCAAGGGGACTTTTGGTAAAGCATGCAAAACTATGCAGACCCTGCAATCATGGGATTGTGTTGACCTTCCCCACTACCCAACACTTGGGTATGGGTATAAGGGGACAGGGGTGGTGGCCGGTGGCGGTGTGAGCCAACGGCTCTTTGGAAAGCTACTGTATCAAAATAAAGCAAAAACTTAACGGAGGCTATCATGAAAATCAAAGGCGAAGACCACAACCACAAAGGTCTCATCCACTACCAGGCAGGAGATTTCGCTGCGGCTTTAGAAGAATATAATAGGGCAATCGATCTCAATCCCAATGACCATGTCGCTTATTGTAACCGGGGCGACGTTCACTCGATGCAAGGACATCAGGATGTTGCTATGGCCGATTATAATAAGTCCATCGAGCTTAATGCTAGTTACGCTGAGGCTTATGACGGTCGAGGATATATTCATTTCGAGGCAGGACAATTTAGGGAAGCTTTGGCTGAATATACCAAAGCAATCGATCTTAATCCCAAAGATCATGCCGCTTATAACAATCGTGGCGCAGTTCACGTGGAACTAACACTCTGGGCCAATGCTATGGCCGACTATAATAGGGCTATTGAACTCGCCTCTGACTGCGCTGAGGCTTATGAAGGCAGAGGATACACCTATCACCATACTGGACAATTTAAGGAAGCTATCGGTGATTATACTAAAGCAATCGATATAAATCCCAATGATTGTACCACTTATTATAGACGTGGCCTTGCCCACTCGAGGCAAGGGCATTGGGATAAGGCTATCGCTGACTATAGCAAGGCTATCAAGCTCAACGCTGATTACGCTGAGGTTTATTACGAGCGGGGTCGTTTACGCAGTTTAAGGCGGCAATACAGTCCAGCCATTGCCGATTTTTCTAAGGTCATCTCGATCTATCCATCACATGCTTATGCTTACTTCCACCGCGGATGTGCTTACCTCCGCTTGCTTCAACGTGATAATGGTATATCTGATATAAATCGAGCTATCGAGATTAATCCACGAATCCCCGAAGCCTATCGCGCCCGCGCCGATATTTATTACGGTTCTGGGCAATATGATGCAGCTATTGCTGAGTTTAAGAAAGCAATCGCCGTATCGGATGTCCCCAGTTACATTGATGGGGTAAATCAAGTTATAGGAATAATCGAGCGCCGTCACGGCCAAAAGATATCATGAGTTGCCGTGAATAAAGCGCGCCGCTACTGCATGGGGTGGGCCTGAGCCTCCCACCCCTCCCGTCCCGCCCCCCTACCGACCACATCCGCACCCCCGTCCCAGGCCACACCTTGAGCCCCTCCGGTGGCAACCGCGCCAAAAGTTGGGGCTTGCCTTGAAAGGCTACGACCGGGCATCATCACATTATGGCGTTAAGTTCTGCGGCGTGCTGGCCACTGTGGACACCGTAGACGGCCTAACACCAACAACCGATTGAGCGGCCATGCCCTTCAGTTCCGGTCAGCGTCTATCGGCATACCATTGGACTGTGTGTTCCATGGTTTGGTTCATCTGGTTTTAAACATAGCGACTATGATATAGTTTGGGATAGCCTTTTAGGTACTGTTGGTTTGTTCTGCTATGTTGGTTGAGTACACGATATTCATTATGGCCTCGTTAAATGGTAATCTATGACGGTTGAAGCTGATTATTTTATTGAATATTACGATGCGGCTCAATCAGCTATTCTTGATGAACGAAGTAGCCACATGGTCGGCTTACGGTATGGCTTGGCTGATGGCAAAACGCATACACTTGAACAAATAGCAGATAAATATCATATATCAAGGGAACGCGTCCGCCAAATCATTGAAAAGGCTAACCGCAGGCTCATTCCCTTGTCATACTTAAAATACAGTCCTACCGACCCGCGCATCGAATTATGTACGTATGTGCGTAGTATCATCAGCCCCGACGCAGATGATTTCGTGGACAGGTTAGTCAGTTTTGTCGAGGCTCTTCATCTGCCATCTGACAGTTCATTACTTAGTCTTATCGCTCGTCTTTCCGATGATTCGCGGCGGGCTTCAGAAAATATTCGAAAAGCTAAAAAATTACTCGATGAGCACGCCTGCGAAAAAATTGAGGCAGCAGGCGTGCTAAGGTTTGGTCAGTTATTGGCCTCGTGGATAATATGGCCTAAAGATGTGAAAAAAATTACGCAAGAGGATATCCTTTCCCTGAAAAGGGAGCGGGAGGTTGTATCACAAAACACGGGGCACGTCGGCTTAATGTATAGTAATAAACTCGGACGAGATGTAGCCTATGAATCGGATATGGAACTTAAATTCCTAACGATGCTTGAAAATATGCAAGATGTTGTTGTTTATCAGGAACAGCCTTTATTGATCACCTATGGTAGCGGTAACAGTAAATGGAAATATTATCCAGATGTTTTATTTGTCTATCCGGATTTCAAGGCTGTAGTTGTTGAGATTAAACCAACATTCCATATGGCTTTGAAAGAGAATCTGATCAAGTGGACGGCCTTGCGACAATTCTGTGTAGAAAGAGGATGGGGAATGGTAGTTACCGATTGCCGGCATTCTATTCAGGAAAGAAATAACTATCCGGTTTACGTCGATTTTGCTTCTGAGGTTATGCAATTATTGCAGGCTGGGCCTATTGACTGGCCCAAGTACAAGACCATAATAGAAAAATATCACCCCTGTCGCGATGACTTCGTAGCGCTTGTGTTACAAAATAATTTAAATTGGCAGTTAAGGCCTTTTAGACTTTCTCTTTAGTTCCGTTCGGGTGTCAACTGTCATATCCTTTAGTTCTGTGCCCCTGACTGGTTATAATAAGATTGCCATGAATAAGAAGACGCTTTCCGCCCTTGAAATAGCAGGCATTGTCATACAAGTTATAACCCTCATATTGGTGCTGCTCCTGTTCTTTAATTTGAGCGACCGCATTACCGCCATCGAGCAAAAGCAGGCGGTACTGGAAAACCGACTGGACGTGATACGAAGCGACGGCGGATATCCATAGTCACCACGCAGCTATACAAATCTTTAATCTTCACTCTTTAATAGCCCACAATCTGTCTTCTCTTTATGGCGTATTCTTCCTCTGTTATAATTCCGTTCGATCTCAATTCCTCTAAGTGTCCTAGTAGGGCTAAATTATTAGGTGGATATTGCGGATAACCTGTCGGCATAGTCGGCTGTTTATGCATTCTTTCCTGGTCATATTCACGCATGGCCTCCTTAGACCAGGTAATATGCTTAATCTTCTCCTAAACCCATCCACCATAAATAACTAACCACACACCTACGATGAACACTACAATACAAATGAATAAAGCGACACCCCCGTTGTTTAATTTATTGCCGATGTAGATAGATAAGGGTAAATCGACGATAAGCAACACGCTCCCTAGGATCATTTGCAGTAGCGCATAAATTCTTCTCCAGACAAGTTCAATATCTTCAGGAGCAACTCCAGGCGGATGAAAATGACCATGGTCCCATGTATTATTTGGATAAATCCCACGCCCACTCAACTGGTTTTCGAATTTTTCCCTAATAACATCCAGTACCCAAGTACGTTTTCTCCTTTTTGCTGCCCAAAGAAGATATATCAAACCACCAACGATTACTAGAAATAGCATTATCAGGAATTCCATACCATTACCTCCATTACCCTTCAATTGCAGTTCGTAACATGATCATATCTCGTAATCGTACCATCCCACCTTTTTCGCCCCGTTTAGGTACTTAAGGTCAGGGCAGCGCTTTGGGGTTGAGATATGGCTCTTTCTTGCCCGCTTCTTTGAGCGCCGTCAGGCTCGCCTTGAGTTGTTTCTGCTGAGTCATATAATCAACCTCCGCTCGACTTCACTATGGTGTTGACAACTGATACCTGCTGTCAGTTGCGGTTACAAGGGTATATCTTGTCCACACCACTGTCAACGCCAGCAGTGATGAGGTTCTTAATGCTTTTAATGCAGCCAGCGGGGATTGTCATGCGGGCCAGCACCTGGGTTTCCGTGACCGCCAGGGCACATACTCAATCGCTGCCCCCGTAACTTCTTCTGAAAATGCCCGCTTTATTTGATATATGGTCTTAGCCTTGCCGAACGCGATGGATGGCGTATTCTTCTCATTGCTGAGATTTCAATCTGTCTAATTATTGTTCGCGAGAGATTGAGCATTTGTCCAACTTCTTCTTGCGTTTTAGTTCGCCTGTCGATTAAACCAAATCTTTCTATTATCACCGCCCTGACATTGGTCTCATTCTGCCCTGCAATGCTATTAACTGCATCTACCACTGCATCGTGTAAACTGACCCCGTTGATTTCATCGTAGTATCGCTCATTAGATTCCGGGGGCCAAGGACCAAATATGGCCGCCATCAGCATTGTCTCATTGCTGAACTCCACTACCCTGGTGCCCTGGTTTAGTTTATCCCATTCGCGGCTTCTGCACTTAGGGCATATTTTGGGCTTCTTTGCCACGTTGTAGGGCCTCCATGTCCAGCCGCAAAGTGCGCAGGTATGTTTTGTTATTTTTACCATTCTGTTACCTCCGCTGCCATGGTAACCCGGAAACTCGTCAGGGTCTATCGAAAGATGTCGTTTTTGCAGGAAGGCATCCCTGCGTGTGATGTGCCTAGTTTTTATATATGTACTATACTCTCATGGCTGAAGCCACCCCCCGGTAGGAGGATGTCAGTCCAGCAACAGCCCGATTCAATTACTGACGGTTTGGTTGTAGGAAATCCGCCACCTACGCCTTATTACACAGCATACGTAGCCCTATATACTTGCGTAATAGCCTCTGCGTGTCCTCTGTCGGCAATGTTTCCTTGTCCACTGTCTGCGCATGGAACATATCGTCACGCGTCTTCTTTATCTTTCTGAAGTTGGCAGCGTCCACTGCATAATCAGCAGGTGATAGTGCCGAGGACACGACAAGGAACTTGTCCGTCAGCTTCCATTTGTCTTTCATTACAACTCGAACACGCTCCGCAACCTTGGGCGGTAGCAGAGGTGTACTTGCCCCAGCCGTAGGTTGAAAAAGACTTGCCTCATATGCTTTAAAAACCTTTTTCGTAAACATCTCCAATCCTGTCCATGCAGCTAAGAATGCGAGCAGGCTGTCAGAATTCCTATCACATGCCAGGTTGAGCAGCCTTCCAGGGTCGTCCAACTCATGACCGAGCTTCCTCTTTTTCAATAACTCTTTCACATGGTCAAGCGTCTTATGTTGAATGTGCCTGTAGGCTATCACTTCTGGCGATCCGACCTCCATTCTAAGTTGATGGACAGTCCTTCCTTTATCATCTATGAAGAACGCTCCTTCCCCAACATTTTTAAAACCACAGACATCTTGGCAACCTACCAGAAAGCTAGCAAGTATAGTCCTAATTACCGATTGATACTTGTTGCTGATCAGTCCTTTGGGGACAGCTTCAAATGCCACCACCCGATTTCCAATTTCGTGCTCATATTTTGGGTTCCACTCGACTATCTCGCCCAATGCAGTGAAAACTATAAAGGCATTGCCTGCATGCTCTTTCCTGCGACGCTCTCTGATCTCACCGACTTGGACTTTTAGCCTTTCTTCAAACTCATTTCCATGCTCTTGCCCTATCATTGATCGTAAAGCCATATAGGCAATAGCTAAACCCTCATCAAGTTCCTGCATATACTGATCAATATCCGGTGTGATTCTTACTTCACCCTTTAGACTAGAGTACTTTGCTAGGCAAATGTCACTCGCACCATCGACAGGGCAATGCACTCCTACAAGGCTATGAACTGATAGGAACCTGTACTTCATCGTTTCTTACCCCCACTCTGACAGAATACACCACAGAGCCCGCTAAGTATATTTCGACCACCGATAACTTCAATAGACCCGTTGCTACACCTACCTCGTCACCACGCTGAACAAGCGGCGGCCCAGCGGCACAAACTTGGGTAATTATATTGACAGCGGTCTGGGAGACCGAGGTCGACATCTAATCATTAGTAAGCAGGGGCATTAGAGTATCAAGCACTTTTTCTTGTATCTCTTCATCCGCGACGCGCTCCATTATCAATTCTTGAATACGCGAACTTCGATAGTTAATAAATTCTGTATAACGATCAAAAATTTCAATGCATTCATCTTCTTTATGTGGAATCCTAATGAGTCCGCGCGTCCCGGAGTTCGCAATAAGGGTAATCAATTTTGACTGAGAGCGATCTGCTGTCTCTATCAGGGCAAGCTGAGTCTTTGCTCCTTTCATAAATTTAACACCTTGAGTAATGAGCATATCGGAGTAAATTTCAGCATTTCCCTCAGAGGGGATATCGTAAGTATCGAATGATTTAGACTTATCGAGGAAATTGGTCTCATATTTCAAGAGCAGATCAGGATAGTTATCGATGATTTCTTTATGAATTTGTGCAGCTATGTCTTCTGGACGACCATTGGAACGACGTTTTGTTTTATTCTTGTTGACTATCGCCTTTTCTTCTTTCTGTCTTGTACGTTCAAAGAAGTCGCGGACATATGCATATAAATCCTCTACCATATCCTTACGTTGTTGCATATCCTGGATTCCTATCGTCTCCAGAATAGCATTATCCAGTTCTCTGCGGTCTGGCATGTCAAGCTCGGTTTTCGTAGATATCGCATCAAGCTCCGCTTTTCTATCTGATTTTAAGAAAGACATCTGGCGGAGGCGGTACTCTGAAAGAAATTGCAGAGCTTTGCGCTCTCGCATCTTAATGAACGCTTGGCTGATTTTCTGACGTTGTTGTGTGCTGGCTAAACGAATATCTGGCACCAGCATCATATTAACATCTACAACCATTGTACTCCAGTTACCTTCATTTCCGACCGGCCTGCCAAATTGGAGTGCAGATAACAATGCCCAAGTTGAATTTAAAATGCCACCCCAGAGGTCTAGATCCGTGTATTCTTCAGGCGGATAAATTTCATACATAGCACAATTGGCAGCCAGAAAATCGGGATTTGTGGGCGCGACATGTCGATATTGATGACCTTTTGACCACAGGATCGGGGCACTACTATGACCGGTAAGATCATACCATTCGCGTTCAGCTGTTACTCTGGCTGCGCAGGTAGCACTTTTATGTAAATTTTGTTTTTCACCCCAACTTATATATTGTGATACGAATTTTCCTTTTATGGCCAGTTTGTTCATCCCTACAAGCAAACAAAGACGCTTGCAGTTCTTCACCCTAACGCTGAAACTATCGATTTCTAAGCTACTATGCACTTCAGGCTCAAGGAAACATGATTCTATCGGTCGTATTTCACCACGCCCTTCACCGCACCTCACCAACTTTATTTTGTCGGATACCACGTCCTTGCGCGCCACCCCATAAGTTTGTTTAAATTCAACAGGATCATTTATTGTTTTAAGACAATCGGCGCTTGAGTCTATGGGAAAGAAGAAACTATCTTTACCGCTTTTAATCCCATAGCGGATTCCAGCTAGTTTGCCTAAAGGAGATAAACGGTGACCATGATCATCTAATAATCTAAACCATAGATCGGGAGCCCTTAGATAGACCCCCCATTTACCACCGAAGTACTTATCAGTATTCGCATGGAATTCTGCCACAATCGGACTATCGTCATCGTCAGGATCCAAGTCAACTTCGCCCACCCCACGCATTATTTCTCCAAGCTCAACGCCTGCTTTCCACAGGTCTCCTTGTTTAACAAGTCGTGCACGGAATCGTTCATTTACGGTATTTTTATTTAACGATAAAATTTCATCACGGAACCCATCTGCAGCGTTGATAGCGCCAACTGTCGATCCATCGTAAGCCAAGATATCCTTGATTGGGCGGCGTAACTGAACAAAACGGATTATATTATCCATGCGATTAGAATCACTTTGATCACGGCGCAGGATTGTCACAGTCGTTGTTACTCTTGCGCCAACAAACCAAGGTTCATCTATACTTTCGAATACGGCGATAATACGAAAATTACTAAGGATCCAGTCTTGGAGGCGGAAACCATATTCAACATCAAGCCATTGGCTTGAAGTAAGTAAACAAATATAGCCGTCTTCTTTTATAAAGGATGCTGAATGTGGCCAGAAATAGCAGTGGAGATCACTTCTGCCGGAGAATTTCATTCCAGTTTCGCTCTGTATCAGTTTAAGATAATGCTCTTTAGTACCCCAGGGTGAAAAACGTTTGTCACCCTTCTTGGCTTTAGGTATGTCCTCCTGTCGAACGTAAGGAGGATTACCTACAACGGCATCTAATGGCGGGATTTCAACATTGCGATGCTGAATCTTGCCCAACCCGGCAGCTTCAACTCTTTTTGGTAAGGATATAAAAGCTTTACCGAATATAATATTGAAAAAATCGCTACGTGCGATTTGAGGATAGTTTTCCTCGTCGACAAGATCACGTGTAGCAAGGTTTATTGTTGTTAAATGGGTGGCATAATGAGAAATATCAACTCCAAACAGGTCTGATAGCAGTTGCCCGTGCCTACGCATAGGATTGAGTTCACGTTTCCTTGCATAGGCACGTACAAGAAAAGTACCGCCGCCACATGCTGGATCCATGATCTTTTCATTACCAGTTATGATACAAAAACTATTTATGAGGTCCACAATTTCTACACGAGTGTAGAACTGGCCATATTTATGTCGTTCTTCTGGCGAAATTAGTCTTTCGAAGAGGCTACCGATTATTTCGTAGTCAAGTTTGGAGAAATTGAACCTATGTATCTGATTTGTAAGTTGACGCCAATGCGATACCGCGCCATCAGAATAAAAGGGAATTCTATTACCGATAGACTTATGGTCTTCTCCAAAAACTGTCTCATAGTCTCCAGTTACGGACTTAGCTTCCAAAAAATACTTCTCAAGGTGTAACCTCAGCTTATCTCCAGTGTCTACATGTTCAGGTATTTTCAGACTATCCATTCTGCTACCGTAACGTTTTAATAGTGCCTCGTGGAAGACCAATTTGTTTACTAATGCGTAACAAGAAAACTTAGAAGCACGTTCGAGATTATCACTTATCCCTTGTGGATCATCAAGAATTGGCCAACCTTGTTCGTCACGCATCCATTTGTCAAGATCCCTCTTAAATGCTAGTGTGGAATATTGTGAAAGCAATTCCTCATAATTAAGTATGATAGGCAATTGTAGAGAAGACTCAAGGATATCAATAAATTTCTCATCGGGTTGTCTGACACCTATTGATGCAGTCCCACGAAGAATTTCAGAAAATTCACCCAGGAAGTTACCTATCCAACTTTGGATGTCCTTTAAATTGGAAGATAGTTCTAAATGGCTTGGTTTATGGATTGCTATAACTTGCCATGATCTATACTTCTGATCTTGTAGCGCAAGCTTGTCTGGCACGGTCTCCCAGAGAACAAATTCATTTACGTTCCAAGTAAAGAAGAAAGGTGAGATAGCCTTTTGTGCCTTCAACCTTGCATCCATCACTACGGAGTCGTTGTATGGCGTGTTCCCGTCCTTCGCATAAGGGAGCTTGACCTCCCCAGTTAAAATGGCTTCCTTGCTCTTATTCAGTAGTGTTATATCACGCCGTTTGGTAGACCCTTGCCCAGTCCGTTCAATCTTTGCTCTGAAAAAAGGCAATGAAGGATTCCTCTGAAGATACTCGTTGATCCAGCTAACAACTTCACCTGAAAATTCCCATTCGTTCATATGCGTGATACCTGATGATGGTTACCCTTTCCGAGATCCACCAGTATTTTACGACAAATTAGTTAACACTGCGACTAGATGCTATAGGCAGGAATAAATCCGTGTCCGTGTTTCACCCAGTTTTACTCTTATATAATTGATGCCATGATTTAGGCCACCCCTACCCTGGCTCCTGATCACCCTCTTACTATCATCTTAGCTTTGCATTTCCCGTCAGATCATACCATCATACCAAGACTCACTGCTTATTTAGTTAAGTGGTAGCCTTCGTCAGTCAAAGTTTTTCTGACAGCATTTCTTTGACCAAGAGAAGCGCCACTGTCACGAGCGAATTGAAGGGCCTTGGTAAGTACTACTCTAATACCAGTCTTATCCTTGCGTTCAGGCAATATCCAGGAGGAGGAGGCACCATCTTGGAATTCGATATATAGCTGATTGTTGCCGATATACGAGGTCATTCTTTGTTTGGCCATTGATCTACTACGACCTGTTGAGGCTCGATAAGAACCTCTCGCACTACCAGTCAATGAATTAATCTCACCTGCTGAATTCTGAGGTAAATCCAATATCCGCCTAAGAACGTCATCCTCACTCTCTCCAAATTTGCCGCGACCCGCGATAGCTTGCCAGACCTCTTCAGATACTCTAATAGACCGCATAAGCAACTCCTTATTAAGTAATACTTCTTATATTATCACTACTTCTTATACAAGTCAAGCATCTTCTAAGATAAGGATATCGAGAATCAATATTCCGAATACGGTTTCCCGCGTGTCGTTTAGTCATGGGTGGATGTGATCTAAATGTGGACACCATGGACAGTGTAGACAACGTCCCCTAAGGTGTCCGCTGCTGTCTACCTATAGACTACAGCCCGGGTAATATGGGGCGCATAGTAGCGTCCACACTGTCTATGGTGTTGATATAATCCGTGTTTGTGACATGGCCAATTATTCTTTCTTACTGTTATTGCCATGATTTCGGCCACCCCTACCTGCAAGTGGAGTAGGATATCCGGCAGCGCTTGCTAAGTCATATAGGCAGTGCCATAATTGAGCCTAAATATATGACGCGAACCTGTTTCGTTATAATGCCCTTCTCGCAAACAGCGTCCTGTGATCAGCAGGACTGGACTTGGATTTTCGAGAACCTATTTAAGCCTGCCATAGAGGGTGCTGGTTTAGACTATGAATGTAAGCGATCAGTCGCTACTCGTGGCAACTTAGTAGCACTGATCCTAGAAGACCTTAGAGATTCGTACGTTGTGCTTGCTGACCTGACAGATCAGAATGCCAATGTATTCTATGAACTGGGGGTCAGGCATTGTCTTAAGGATCGAACAATTCTGTTAGCTCAAAGAAATGACGACATCCCTTTTGACTTGCGTGCTTATGCATATCATATCTATGATTGGCGAACTGACGATGGAAAGGGCAGATTAATCGGCAAGATAAGGGAATTGCTAGCTGACGTTGATGACAAACCTAACCGTAAAGACAACCCCGTAAGCGATTTCTTGGGGAGGTTACCCCAGTCAACTGTCCCCACAACTCCAGTGACAATTACTCCAGAAGAGACGGCATTTGCACAGCCGCTTGTTGGTGCCGGTTCAGAGGGTGTAAATGCAACCGAGTTTGCGAGAAGACTCGCGCGTACGGGTAATCCTCAAGCAGCAAGAACTGTTTTTAGACTTACACGCGCTAACCTTCAGCCATTGTTGAGGCTAACCCTAACCGAACTCAATCAGGAAAAGAGCTCTGGTAGTGTGCCAAGGGATCAAATCGCAACGCGGGCGCAGCCATATATCTCGAAATTTGAACCCCTCATTCCAAATATTGAGCAGTTCGTCTGGGCTTCCATTGATGAGGGATGGGAAGCTGGGGCCAAGCTTGCACTTGAATTTGCTGGCGATTGGATAACTTTAAGTGAACAATCATTGAATGGTAACGTCATAAGATATGCTCAGGGCGCTCCTGCTCTTTTGGCTTGGCGTCTCCTAGTCCTGAGTGGCGCAAAAGCTCTATCTGAAAGGAACTTCAGCCTCCTAGCCATCGTAGTCAGGGAGCCATTTGAAGTTGAACACTCGGGTAGTATGTTTACAAATCTATCGCTTATTAAGCATAACGACCTGTTTTTCCCTGAAGCGTTCTTGGGATACGCTGACTTTGGGGCAAAGTATCTTGTTCAACTTTGGAGAAATCAACCATATATAGGTGACTTCTTTGGCACCGAAGCAGAGTATAATATTGCCGTTGCTCAGTTCCTGATGGTATTAGCATTAGCTTCATCACCACTTCAAGCTGAGGGCAGTAAGCCGATATACCCCATGTATCACTTTTTCCCGCAGAAAGATCGTGCTATGTCCGCATTATGTAGCCGCGTTGCAAACAATACATCTTATCGCCAAGGCCTTGAGATGGCTCTTGGCGATTATGGTAAAGACCTGCTTGGGACATGGGCTGATCGCGCAAAGGTGGCAAATGATCTTAGGTCAGGAAGCCAGCACTACTTCTTGATCCCACTACAGTTCCCCGAGAATTTGAATTCAAACAACAGATAGCATGCGCGAAAGTGAACCCGGTTGTGTATGAGCTAACTAGCTAGCCATCACGTCAATAGATGCCCTCAGCGTGCCCCGACGCTTTCCGTGACGCTACCGCTGCGAGGAATTATGAGAATGGGGCACGATGCATAGTGGCATGCCGACTGCTCTAAAATGAGATAAAGTGATACGCCTTTAGATTGGGTTTACGTTCGACCCAGCTTTACGAAACAGCTGCTCTACCACTGAGCTACGCTGGCACGGAGCATAGTATACAGCGCAGGGACGATTGCGGGCAACACATCCCGTATCTGCATCGCAGGTCTATTTTAAGGGCAGATACACATCAGCCCCGGCCACACCCACGGTGTTGCCCTGCTCATCCCTGGCCCAGATGTCCAGGGTGACGAAATCCCGGCCCTTTCCTACCGGGTGCTTTTCGGTCACCGTTGCCCCGTAAACGCAGGTTGTATCGACCGGCACCGGCCTGACAAGCTTGGACTCTATGCGCTTCATGCGGCCACCCGAAGGATAAGCCCAGTCGGTGACCACCTTGCACATCAGCGACATGGTCTGGTTGCCGTGCATCACCGTGACCGGCAGGCTGAAGACCTGCGCGGTTTTACACCATTCCGGGTTGTTGTGCACCGGGTTGTAGTCCATCGAGCCTGCCGCATGCTGCCAGATCACCTCCTGGTCCACGTGTTGCCTCACCTCGGGCAGGACGTCCCCGCAATTTACCGATTCAAAAGTAATTCTCTTCTCCATCTCGCTTCACTCCTCCGCCTATGCCTGCAGGGCATGCTCTCCCTTGAGGAACTTCAATACGTCTTCACGCGTGCGCGGCAGTATCAGAGTCACGTAATAGCGTATCTTCAGGTTGCCGTGCTGGTCATATGTCTCGGTCATATAGCGCATGTAATATTTGCCGCGTTTGATCCACTTGTCATGACCCTTTATCTTCATGGTCAGCACGTCGCCCACCTTGATGGGGTCATAGTACTCGATGATCTGTCCCGGGTTCCTGGCCCCGGGCGTCCGTATCCAGCTGCCGTGTCCCTTCCTCATCACGAAAAACCCGACCTGCGTGCCGAACATGGGATGAGCGACGATGCCGTCATGGCCGCACTTCCTAGCACAGGCATCATCGTAAAAAATCGGATTGCTGTCGGGCACTCCTTCGGCATAGGCTATGAGGTCCTCGGCTTTAACCTCGAACTTATCCGGCAACGTGCTCTCTTTCCCTATCTCGATCTCGTCCCAGAACTCGTACTGGTCGATATCCTCCTTCACCAGAAAATCAGCCCCGAACTCCTTCTGCTTGGCAGATTTTTGATACTTCGCCATCTCTTCCAGGTACCCCATATCTTTCAACCTCCACAATTTAGAAATATTAAGAAAGCCGATATACGCAATGTACTATTGTGCCGACCCCGCCCATGTACATATCAGCGGGCAGGCTACTTATTCGACCCCTTCATGATGTACCTGAACGTGCAGTGCCCGGGCTGCCCCACGTGGTGGCGGTCGTGCAGCACCAGCTTGACATCGGGATTATAGCCGTCCAGTATGGCGTGGTCGGCGTACTTGCAGTAGATCTTGCTGTATTCGCCCACGCCGAGCTCACGCGAGCCGTTCCAGAAGGTGCATTCACCTGCCTTGACCACCAGGTCATCGTTGTCCAGGTCCGGATGCGGGTCGAAGTTGGACGAATCTATGTCGCTGTAGATCAGCCAGTTCTTTAGCGTGAGCGGCTGGCCGAGATCTTTGACTATTGAGGCAATTCGCCTGCCCCTGGCCCTGCCGAAATCCTCCACGGCGCCCTTTATCAGCGCCTCGCCCTTTTCCTGGCCGAGCTCCTTTATGACAGCCCTGGCCACGAAGCCGAACAGCGCCGCGCCCAGCCCGAAGCCCGGCAGCTGGTATTTAGCCGCCGCGGCCTTCTTTTCCAGTACGTCGGCCATGTAGTCCCAGTCGAATCCCTGCTTCTTCTCGCGTTCAAGGTCGCCCATCTTATACCTCCGTTATTTAGATACCACGTCATTGCGAGCGAAAGCGAAGCAATCTTGTGAATCCGTAGACGCTAAGCCCTTAGATTGCCGCGTCGCTGCGCTCCTCGCAATGACGTGCAATGTAATGTTATCATTATAACCGCATTTTGAAATAATCACCCCGGAGGATAAAAGATGCCCTATAAACTGATTAAGGTTGAGATCGAGGACGAGGTGGCTACCCTTACGCTCAACCGGCCGGACAAGCTAAACTGCCTCAACGCGGGCATACTGCACGAGATGTCGAAGGCGCTCAGCGACCTCAACGCCGATGACGGCGTCAAGGCCCTGATCTTAACCGGCGAAGGCCGTGCCTTCTGTTCCGGCGCCGACCTGGCCGAGCAGCCCTACGGAACGGACAAGAACCAGCCTGGCATCAGCCGCGCCGAGCACACCACGCCTTTCGTCAGCTTCGGCTGGGTGGTCAAGCACATCGAGGATTTCACCAAGCCCGTCATAGCCGCGGTCAACGGCATCGCAGCCGGGGGCGGACTGTCCCTGGCGCTGGCAGCCGACATACGTATAGCATCGGAAAACGCCACCTTCTCGTCAATTTTCGTCAAACGCGGGCTGGTGCCCGACTGCGGGATTTCGTACTATCTGCCGCGCCTGGTGGGCGTAAGCAAGGCGCTGGAGTTGATGTGGACCGGCGACAAGATAGACGCCGGGGAGGCCGAACGCATCGGCATGGTCAACAAAGTAGTGCCGAATGACCATCTCATGAAGTCGGCAAACGAATTCGCCCGGGTCCTGGCCAAAGGCCCCTCGCTGGCCATCGAGATGATAAAGCGCATGGCCTATACGGCGCTTAAGTCCGACTCGGTGATGACCCAGATGGCGGTGGAGGACTTTATGCAGCAGGTCTGCCGCGAGTCGGAGGATATAAGGGAAGGCGTGTTGGGTTTCCTTGAGAAGCGGCCGCCCAATTTCCAAGGACGATGACTTGTCATTGCGGGCACAGCGAAGCAATCCTTTGAAACGAAGACACGCGGCCATGAGATTGCTTCGTCACTGCGTTCCTCGCAATGGCGTGAGATCATTGTTGACACGATAGGCCAAAGAGATTAGAATTCCCCCTTGTCAGTTGCCTTCTTGCATATCATCAAGGCGGCCATAAATAAAAAAGGAGTTGATTGCTTGTGCCCGAAGTCAGATTAGGAGAAGGGGAAAGTTTCGAGAGCCTATTGAGGCGTTTCACCCGGAAAGTACAACAGGAAGGAATAATCAGCGAGGTACGCCGCAGGGGCTTCTTCGAGAAACCCAGCATCAAGCGCAAGCGCAAAGAGGCAACCAAGCGCCGCAAAAGCAATAAAACAGCGTAGTCTCCATGTCATTACAGGAAAAGATCAATACGGACCTTAAGGCCGCCATGCGCGCCCGGGATGAGCTACGCATGCTGGTGCTGCGTTCCCTGCTCTCATCCATGAACTATGCCGAGATAGCCAAGCAGAAAAAGCTGGACGACGGCGGCGTGACCGAAGTTATCGGCAAAGAGATCAAGCAGCGTAAAGAAAGTATCGAGGCCTACGAGAAGGGCAACCGCAGCGACCTGGCGGACAAGGAGAAGGCCGAGATGGCCGTGCTCCAGGAGTATATGCCCTCCCAGATGGGCAGGGAGGAGATCACCGCAATTGTAGAGAAGGTGATCGCCGAGGTGGGGGCCAAGGGACCGGGCGACAAGGGCAAGGTCATGCAAAAGCTCATGCCGCAGGTCAAGGGCAAGGCGGACGGCAACGAGGTCAACGGCATCGTCACCGGCCTGCTGGGCAAACTGTAAATTCACATTTCAATACTTGTCATTGCGAGCCCGAAGGGCGCGGCAATCCGGTGTTCTGATATCACGCACAAGATTGCTTCGTCGCTACACTCCTCGCAATGACGGGATAAAAGACGCTCGTCGCAATGACATGATAAAGGGCGCTTCCCGCAATGACATTATTGGATAAAGGTTAAAATGAAATTCGGCATCGTGGTCTTTCCCGGCACCTGGAGCGACCGCGACTGCTATTACTCGGTGCACAATATCTGCGGCCAGGATGCCGTTTACATCTGGCACAAGGAGACCGACCTCTCCGGCTGCGATTGCGTCATACTGCCGGGCGGATTCTCCTACGGCGACTACCTGCGCACCGGGGCCATCGCCCGCTTCTCGCCGGTCATGGATTCTGTAGCCGCTTTCTCCAAACAGGGACGCCCGGTCATCGGCATCTGCAACGGGTTCCAGGTGCTTTGCGAGGCCAACCTGCTGCCCGGCGTGCTGCGGCAGAACGAACACCTGCAGTACCGCTGCCAGTGGACCTACCTGAAGACAGTGAACAACACCACACCTTTCACCAACAAATGCAAAAAGGGGCAGGTGCTCAAGATACCCATCTCGCATTACGAGGGCCGCTACTACGCCGCTGATGACGTGATCAAGGGTCTGGAGGACGGCGGCCGCGTGGCCTTCCGCTACGGCACACCCGGCGGGGAGATCACCCTGGAGGCCAATCCCAACGGGGCGCTCAACAACATAGCCGGCATCGTCAACAAACAGGGCAACGTGCTGGGCATGATGCCCCACCCCGAGCGGTCCTGCGAGGACATGCTGGGGAGCAGCGACGGAAATATCATCTGGGAGTCCATCATTGCCGGCATCTAAAGAGCAGCTGGCGGAGATAGCGCTCAGCCGCAGTGAATACAACCTCATCGTGAGCAAGCTGGGTCGCGAGCCGACCGAGGTCGAGCTCGGCCTTTTCGGCTCTCTCTGGAGCGAGCACTGCGGGTACAAGCATTCCAAGGCCCTGCTCAAGCTCTTCCCCACATCCGGCAAATACGTGCTTATCAAGCCGGGCGAGGAGAACGCCGGTGTCATCGATATCGGCGACGGCCAGGTCATAGGGTTCAAGATCGAGTCTCACAACCACCCGTCCTACATCGAGCCGTACCAGGGCGCCGCCACCGGCGTGGGCGGCATCGTCCGGGATATCTTCACCATGGGGCTGCGCCCCATAGCGCTGGCCAACTCCCTGCGCTTCGGCCCCCTTTCCGACCCCCACAACCGCTATCTGATGGGCGGCGTAGTGGGAGGAATCGCGGGCTACGGCAACTGCCTGGGCATCGCCGACGTGTGCGGCGAGATCTATTTCGACAAATGCTACAGCGGCAACCCGCTGGTCAATGCGCTCTGCCTGGGCATCGGGCGCGCGGAAGACCTGACCCGGG
>Ga0265595_1000892_pt1 | contig 24779 bp, 35 predicted proteins | sample saktaG_15_FD_190148 | JGI IMG/M metagenome (GOLD analysis project Ga0265595, IMG submission 190148) | Saline water microbial communities from Sakinaw Lake, British Columbia, Canada - sak_2013_06_06_50m | ecosystem: Environmental > Aquatic > Non-marine Saline and Alkaline > Saline ...
GGGGTTTTTGTTTAAAGATCCTCTGCATATCTCGTCCGGTTTTTAAATTAAACAATTGATCATATCCACCAATTTCAACATCTGCTTTTATCATTACGGAATCATATCCTTGAAGTATGGGGTAAGACAACTCATGTAATCCAATGGGCCTGCTATTGTCCCATCTTTCTTTAAAATTTCTCCGTTGGATCATTTGTTGGGCTGTAAAATTCATAACCACAGAAAGGAAGTCTTGAAGTTTTATTTTTTTTAACCATTCTGAATTGTAATGAAATTCAACTTTTTTCATATCCAAAATTTTTCCGATTTGTTTTTTATAATCCTTTAAGTTTTTTTCAATGTCTTTTTCGGTCAATGATTTTCTTATGGCTTGCTTATCAGATGCATCTCCGATTCTTCCTGTAAAATCTCCAACAATAAACACAATTTGATGTCCTAGGTCTTGAAATGCTTTAAGCTTCCAAAGCTGAATAGCCCTACCAATATGTATTTTAGGACCGGTAGGATCAACCCCATGTTTAATTCTTAATTTTTTACCTGATTTAAGTCTTTTTAATAAATTATTCTTATTAATAACTTGTTCAATCCCTCTTTCTAATATTTCTTTTATTTTTTTAGAATCAGTATTTATAGCCATGTTTTTGAACTTAATTATTTTATTCTAATTGATTTTTAGCTCAAAAGCAACTTTTAATTGACTTAAATTCAAAAACCGCGCAAATTAATCCGCGGCCTTTTGATTATTAACAAATATTTTTTATTCTTCCTTTTCCTCCTCCTCTTTTTCTACTTCTTCATTATCTTTTGGCATTTCTGGCATTGCTGGCTCAACTTTTGGTTCTTCTATATCCAAGGGGGCAGAAAAAATTTCTTTTTCTACTGGTTTTTTACTTTTTGATTTATTAAACCAGAAAATTAGACCAATTATCCCCGCTACTACGACGATCCAGAATATTAACATTAAAATTTCCATAATTTTTTTGAAATATATTTTTATTTAAAGAATATATTACAGTATTATTTAATTTAACCTTTTATCTATTTTAATTGTTTATATCTCAAAAGTCAATTGTCAATAATTTTATAAATATCTCCAGCTCCCATTATTATTATTATTTCCTTACCTTTTATATTCTTTTTTAAATAGTTTATTATTTTTTGTTTTGGCAGATAGATTACTGAAGGTTTGTTAATCTCTTTTACTAATTTTTCGGAATTAATTTTCTTTTTTATATTTTCTTTCTCTCTCCCAGCAACATCATATATATCAGTAATAATTATTTTATTGATATTTGATTTATCTATTGCATGTTTAAATGTTTTTACGAAATCTTTAAACAAATAGAATGTTCTTTGATATTGATGTGGTTGGAAAATACACCAGATTTTTTTATTTGGGAATTTTTCTCTCATAGCTTTTAATGTTGCATTAACTTCTGTTGGATGGTGAGCATAATCTGATATAATTTTCAATTTCCAATCTTCAATTTCTATTTTCTGCTCTTCAAACCTACGCCAAGCCCCCTTATACTCTGACAATGCCTTCAATGAAATTTTATCAGAAATTTTTAAAGTTTGGGCTATTGTTAAAGCTGTTAAAGCGTTTAAAACATTATGTTCTCCTGGAACTTTTAATATTCTTTTTAACTTTCCAATTTGTTTTGGGCTTGAAGAATAATCTTTAATTTTCAGTTTTTTAAATTGTGCTTTAAGTTTTAAAATATTTTTATCTTTTTTATTGATTATTAATACAGCTTTTTCAGGTAAATTAGAAATATATTTTTTATAAGTTGTAAGAATATGATTTATATCCTTATAATAATCGAGATGTTCTTTTTCAATATTTGTTAAGGCAATAATTTTTGGAAAATAGTTCAAAAAAGATGCTTTCCATTCATCTGCTTCTATTATTAGATATTTGCTTTTGCCTTCTCTAAAATTAGAATTGTTAAATTCTTTTAATTTTGTTCCTAAGATTACAGTAGGATCTAGACCAGCTTTTATTAGGATCAAAGAAGTCATCGCCGTAGTGGTACTTTTCCCATGCGTTCCAGAAATAGCAATCGTAAAATATTTTTTAGTTAAATCCCCTAGCGCTTCAGGATAGCTTTGGCATTTAATTTTATATTTCTTGGCAATTTTTAATTCTGGATTATTTTCTTGAACAGCTGGACTATAAATTACCAGATCAGTATTTTTAGATAGATTTTTTGTTTTATGTTTGCCGATAATAATTTTTATACCTTTCTTTTCTAGCAATGCAGTTGTTTCTGAAGAAACCAAATCAGAGCCACTGACTTTGTGGTCGTTTGATAAATAATATTGAGCTAATGCTGAAACACCAATCCCGCCTATGCCAATAAAATGAATTTTCATATTAATTAAGTTTAACTGACAATAAAATATTATATTCTGCTCCAGTTCTTTTAATAGTGCTTTCCATAACCTCTATGGAATTTACTTCAAAGTTTAAATCTGTTTCTTGTGTTATATCAGGTCTTTCTTCTGGTTCAATTCTCTTCCACTCCCAAGCTTTAATTCTTCCTAGGGTGATATGTATGTGAATTTTTTTTAAATCTTCTAAAAAACCGATTTCAGATTTGATTAATGATTTTTCTAAATCAGTCTTTAAATTAATTAACTCTTTCGATTCTTCTCCTTTAGCCCAAATCATACGCGGTGGAAATTTTTTAGGAGGGCCATAACAAATTTCATTTAAGTTTACTTTAAAGGATTTATGCTGAGCACATGCTTGTTTTACTGCTTCACAAATTTTAGGAATATTTTCATCTTTAACATAACCAATAAAAGTTAAAGTAATATGCATATTTTCTTTCTTAGTCCATTTTATGGGAAAATCAGGTAAATCTGCTTCATAATTAAGAAAAGTTTTCTTAATATTTTCTGGTAAATTAATAGCAATAAAAATTCTATGTTGCATATAAATTAATAATAGCAAAAGATTTACAGCTTTACAATTTTTTATAATAATGCTATATTTTGAGCAAATCTGAGACATTTGGTTTTTATTTTTTTAAAAAGGAGGTGAATCAAATGTTAAAAGTTCTTTCACAAAAATCAAATTTAGGATCACAAGAATACTATAATGTTCTTTCTTCTATCTCACCGCAAGAACAGAAAAAGTTATTTCAGAAAATGGAAAAGTATCCCGATAATAGACAGAAAATAAAAAATGAGATAGTAGAAAAAAATAGAGGGTTAATTGATTTTTGGTTAATAAAAATAGAAGGATTGTCTATAATTTCTGGCTTAGAGTCTGAAGATATTTATAATGCAGGAGTCATAGGGCTAATGAGAGCAATAGATAAATTTAAATGGAGAAAAGGGTACAGATTTTCCACTTATGCTATCCCCTGGATAAATCAGGCCATGAAAAGGACCATTTATAACCAGTCAAACATTATTTTTATTCCTATTTACAAAACAGAGATGATTATTCGATACAGAAGGACAAAGAGAGAACTTTATCAGGAATTTCAACGCTCCCCTTCGATCCTAGAAATTGCGACAAGAATGGATGTTAGTACAGCAAAAATTAATCGCTTAGAGGAGATTAAAGATCCGCTTTCTTTGGAAGCACCATTTTCTGTGGAAGATGGAGATAATAGTTTGATTGATACTATCGCAGATAAAAAGATAGTTGATCCTATCATAGAATTAGAAAGAGAAGATTTAAAAAAGGAGGTAGTAAAAGCATTATCTTTTCTAAAGCCCAGAGAAAGAAAAATTTTAATTATGCGGTTTTGGGCAAAAGATGGAAAAGGATACACATTAAATGAAATAGGAAAAGTAATAGGTGTTACAAGAGAAAGAGTTAGACAAATTCAAAAAGCAGTTCTGAAAAAGTTAAGAAAAAACTCTCGATTAAGAGAGTTACTAAAATAGGCGCTATTATTTAATAAAAATGATAGTGCCTTCTTTTTTCTCTTGATAGTGATAAAATAAGAGAATGAAAGAAGCATTATTATATAAAAAATTGTCAGGTAAAAAAGTCCAGTGTCAAAATTGTGCTCATTATTGTATTATTAAGAACAACGAAAGAGGCAAATGTAATGTAAAAGAAAATAAAAATGGTAAACTTTTTTCTTTAGTTTTTGGCAAGGTAGCCGCTTTAAATATTGATCCTATTGAGAAAAAACCTTTATTTCATTTTTTACCCGGAACTTATTCTTTATCTTTTTGTACAGTAGGATGTAACTTTAAATGTTTTAATTGCCAAAATTATAATATCTCCCAAGTCTCCCGAGAGAACAATAATATTTTTAGTAAAGATATAGACCCAGAAGAAATAGTTTCAATCGCTCTGGAAAATAATTTACCCAGTATTTCTTATACCTATACCGAGCCAGCTGTTTTTTCAGAATATGCCTTAGAGGTAATGAAATTAGCCAGAAAAAAAGGATTGAAAAATGTATGGGTTAGTAATGGATTTTGGTCAAAAGAATTATTTAATTTAATTTATCCTTATTTAGATGCTGTTAATATAGATATTAAAAGTTCGGAAGATAGTTTTTATGTTAAATATTGTGAAGCAAAATTAAAACCTGTTTTAGAAACCTTAAAAAGATTAAAAGAGAAAAGAATTTGGACAGAAATTACTACTTTGGTTATCCCTACATTAAACGATAAAGAAAAAGTATTTAAAGAAATTGCTAATTTTATAAAAAATGAACTAGGCGAAGAGACGCCTTGGCATATAGATAGATTTTTTGGTTCTATTTCCTGGAAACTTCAAAATATTCCAGATACTCCGATTAAAACATTAGAAAAAGCCAAGCAAATCGGCGAAAAGGTCGGTTTAAAAAATATTTATATAGGCAATATATGATTAAATTTGTTTCAATTTGTCCTCATCCACCTATACTTTTGCCGTCTGTTGGCTCAGATGAGTCTCGTCTAAAATTAAAAAGTACAATTCGAAGCTTAAATTACTTAGCTAAAAAATTTAAAAAGATTAACCCTAATTCAATTGTTATTTCTTCTCCTCATACGGATTGGGGCTTTAATATTCCCTTATATTTTATAGCTCAGAATTTTAAAGGAGAAATTAAAAATTATTTAACTGGTTTTGAAAATCTTGAATATTATTTTGAAAAAGGCAAAGAATTTTACTCTTATTTAAAAAAAGACAAAGACTATGCTTTAATTGCTTCGGGAGACTTATCTCATTGCTTAAAAAAAGATGGGCCTTATGGATTTCATTCTGACGGACCAAAATTTGATAAAAAATTGATAGAATATTTAGAAAAAAAAGATATAGAAAATCTATTAAAATTAGATAAAATGTTTCCTAATGCTAATGAATGTGGTCTTCGTTCATTTTGTTTTATCTTAGGGATTTTAGAAACTCATTCCGAAATCTCAGGACAAGACTGGAAACCAAAAATTTTATCTTACCAGAAACCATTTGGAGTTGGGTATTTAGTTGCCGATATACGAATTGACTAATCTATGCATGCATTAATTGCTTTAGCAAAAAAAACAGTAGAAACATATATTAAATCAGGGAAAGTTATTGGAGCAGAAGATAATTTGATAAAAGAGTTTTTAAAAAAGAAAGCAGGGGTTTTTATAACAATTGAGAAAAACAAAGACCTAAGAGGATGTATTGGAACATATCTCCCAACTCAAAATAATATTATTGAAGAAGTAATTCAAAATGCTATTTCTGCTTCTACTGAAGATTATCGTTTTAGCCCGATCCAAAAACAGGAGTTACCATTTCTTTCTTATACGGTTTCTATTCTAGAAAAACCAGAACTGATTAAAAACAGAAAAGAGTTAAATCCTAAAGAATATGGTATTATTATTAAAACCCTTAACTATCCTCCGAAATCCGCTCTCCTACTTCCTGATTTAGAAGGGATAGATACCATAGAACAACAAATTTCAATAACTTGCCGAAAAGGAGGAATTGATCAATCAAAAGAGAAGATAATCATTTATAAGTTTAAGGTAAAAAAATATGAATAAAGTTAAAGAAAAAAAAGAGAGAACAAAAAAGAAAGATAAAGAAAAAAAAGAAACGGAAATACAGCAGATAGTTAATCATTATTTTTTTAGCAAAGGGTTGAGTTTAAAAAAGATTAAAAATGATGCTAAAAAGAGAAAGATAATTTATTCCAGATTCACCAGACCGGCTAAACAACTTTTAGAATTAGCTGGCTCTGTTAAATCATCGAAAAAAGCCATTGATAAGGTAGCTGAATGGGCAAAATCAAGAAACTTAGATTATGCTATTGAAACAGTTTTCAAAAAATGGTTGGAACTTGATAAATTAAAACCAAAGGAAATAATTAAAAAACCATTTTATGAGGATCAACCAATGATTTGGTCTCAAACTCGTAGAAAATGGTATGTAATCTCAAGAGATGGAGAATGGTTGGAATTTTGTGCTGAAGAAACAGAAATTAAATGGAAGATTGTTAAGTAATTTTATTTTGTTAATATTGTAATTTTAATTGCTTTGCCTTGTATGAGGGCTTGAGCAATTTTTTTTCTAGCGGAACATAATATTCTTCCAAGCGTACTTTGGGAGATTTTCATTTTCTGAGCTGCTTTTACTTGATCTAAATCTTCTAAATCACAAAGTTTAATCGCTTCTAATTCATCAGACCCTAAATCCACCTCTTCTAATGTTGAAAGAGGGACAGCTCGGGGTTTAAAATAAGTAACATTTGGTTCGAAAGAAAGTCTTCTGGGCTTTATTGGTCGAGACATAAAATTTTGTTTAGTTTTTCAAAAATATTTTCAATCTCAAATTTAACTTCTAATTCAGTTTCTAAAATTGGCCTTAAATCAGAAATTGCTTTAAAAATTTCCTTATTATAAGAAATCTTACCTAAAAATCTTTTTCCAGCATATTTCTTAATTTTGTTAAATAAATTAATATTAATGTCCCATTTGTTTATAACTAATCCCCAGGGAATTTTAAAATGATTTACTATTTGTAAAACTCTTTTTAAATCTGAAAATCCAGAAGGAGTTGGTTCAGTTACTAGAACAACGAAATTTACATCTTGTAAGGCTGCCATAACTGGACATCCTGTACCAGGAGAAGAATCAATAATTTGAATATCACAATCAAATTTATCGGCTTGTTCTTTAACGGCGGACACTATTTTACCGGAGCCTGTTTCCCCTGGAGAAAGAGCTCCCGAAACTAATGGAAAATTATATTTTGTTTTTTTAATTTTGATTTTTCCATTTTTAACAGGTTTTAATTTAATTGCTTTTTGGGGGCAAACTATTTTACAAAGACCACAACCTTCACAAAGAAAGGGATTTAATACGGGTTTATTTTTAACCATTTTTATTGCTTTGTAACGACATTTTTCAGCACATATACCGCAACCATTACATTTTTTATAATCTATATGTGGTTTTGAAGAAGTAGAAATTTTAAAAGATTTAAAATCTTTACCTATCTCATTTAACCAGATTGCTAAATTAGGAGCATCAACATCGCAATCAACTGCTGTAACTTGGAGTTTTTTTGCAAAAAGCATAGCCAATGACGAACTAAGCATGCTCTTGCCGACTCCTCCTTTTCCAGAAGATATGGCCAATTTAATTTTTCTTTTTTTAGTCATTTTATAATCCTAATTCTTCATTAATATTTTGCATTGCGGATAAAACAATTTCTACGAACTTTTCTAAACTTAAATTTAAAAGTTCTTCGGACTTGGCAATTATTTCTCTATTGGCTCCCCTAGCAAATGCTTTTTCTTTAAAACGTTTTAAAATATTTTCCACTTTTAACTCTTTTATCTTTTTTGATGGCGATACTAAAGTAGATGCTACAATTAACCCGGTTAAAGGATCTACACAATATAATGCTTTGGCCATTAATGTTTCGGGTTTGATCCCATGAGCCTCATTATGAGTCAAAACAGCTTGGCATATTTCTTCTTCAAAACCTAGGTCCTTTAACATCTCACTTCCCATCTTGGAATGTAATTCCATATTTTCTTTTATCTTTTCATAATCGATATCATGTAAAAGCCCACAAGTCTGCCATTTTTCGGCATCTTCTTTAAAATATTCAGCTAGTTTTTTCATACTTACTTCAACTGCTAAAGAATGCTTAATTAAGTTATTGTTTTTTAGATTTTGTTTTAATAAATCTAATGTTTTTTTTCTTTCCATATTATTTGTTATTTAATGTTTTTAGAATTTCAAAATCTTTTTTTAAAATTTCTTTCATATTTGGATTATAAGTTGCTACAGCAGGATGGTAAAAAGCAACAAATTTTAATTTTTGAGACCCTATTTCAATTTCAAATAAGTTACCATGAATTTTACTAATTTGCTCAATTTTACTTGCTAAACCAAATTTTTTCATTAAAAATTCCATTGAATATCTTCCTAAGCTACAAATGATTTTTGGTTTAATAATTTTGATTTGTCTTTCTAGATAAGGAGTACAAGATTCAATTTCTTTTATCTCGGGATCTCGGTTGCTAGGAGGCCTACATTTTAAAATATTGCAAATATAAATATCTTGTCTTTTTATGGAAACTGAATTTAATAATTCATCTAAAATATTTCCTGCTCTGCCACAAAAAGGATAACCAGTCTTATCTTCTTGTGCCCCAGGAGCTTCGCCTATAAACATTATTTTAGCATCATGATTCCCCTGCCCGATCACGGGATAATTTCTATTTTCGTATAAAGAACATTTTTTACATTTTAAAACTTCATCTTTAATCTCTTTTAATTTATTATCTTTATCCTTGATCATATTTTATTTTAAATCTAATAATTTTCCTTTAGAATAGGCTTCTACAATTTTTTTAGAATAAGGAATTTCTTTTTTAATTTTAGACTTTTTAACTATTTTATAGATTATTTTTTTGTCTCCTAAGTCTGCTTGATTTATAATTATTTCTGTTTTTACTTTTAATTTTTGACATAAGTTTAAAATCAACTTTAAATCATAGGCTCCCATAGGAGTTGGTTCAGTTACACAATAAGCCAGATCACAATTTAAAAGGGCTGAAATAACAGGACAATGAGTACCAGCTGCCGTATCAAATAAAATTATATCTGCTTTGATTTTTTCAGCTAGTTTTAAAGCATATTCTTTCAAGCTAGCTACAACTGGTCCGGTTTCTTCTAATCCTGGTTTTGCTACTCCTGTAATTAAATTTAAATTTTTAATTTTATTAATATATATTTCACCTACTTTCTCTTTTTTCGTTTTAATTGCTCCAAAAGGACATACATTCCAACAAACTCCACAACCAGAACATAAGTCTTTAATAAAGATTGGATATTGATTTGGAGCTTGAAAAATAGCATTTTCTCGACAGGACCTAGAACACATCCCACACTTAGTACATTTTTCTTTAATCAGTTTTGGAAAATCAGCATAAATATTTTTGACAGACTTTTTAAATTTTTGACCTAACAATAAATAATCATTTGGACATTCAACATCACAATCGCAAAGAATTACTTTCTTCCCTTTTTTAATTAAATCAACAGCCAATAAAATAGCGACTGTTGATTTTCCGGTTCCTCCTTTTCCTCCTGTAATAGCAATTTTTTTCATAATTATATTATTTGTTCCAGATTTTTTTCAGGAGAAATAATTTCAATCTCAATATTAAAATTTTCTAAATTTTGTTTAGCATTTTCTCCAATTATACGAGTTAAAACTTTATCTGCCCTTACTGCTTTTACAAACCTTGCTCCATGAGGTGATCCGTCTTGGCAATAAGGATTTTTTATTATTTCTTTAAGTAAAACATTATCATCTTTTTTATCTATTATTAAATATTTGGTAGATCCAAATTTATTATTTATTTTTTCATTTTCAATTGGAATAACTAATCTGTATCCTATTTTTTCTGGTCCAATTTTTTCAAAAGTTTGAGAATCACACATCTCTTTCCCAATTTTGGGTAAAATAATACTTTCCTTTATTTGGTAAGCCTCAATAGAGATAACTACATATTTTAATTCTTTAATATTATTTAGTAATCTTTCTTCTAAGGTTTTGGTGATTTTTTCCACCTCTTCCACTTTTAGCTTTCGGGCTAATTTAATTTTGATTTCGGCAAAGTTAAAATTTCCAATTTTTCTGGTTTTGATATCAGATAATTCTATTTTATGAGATTCGCAAATCTTTTTAATTTTTTCTTCTACATTTTTATTTGCGACATCTAACAAAGAATCAGTAATTTCTTTTCCTATTTGAAATGCTTCGAAGATGATATATCCTCCAATTCCTATGGCAATAATAGCATCTGCTAAGCTAAAATATTTGATTAAAAAAAGTCCGCCTAAAACTCCTATAGAAGACAAAGCATCCGCTCTGGAATGTTCGGCGTCGGCAACTAAAGCTAAGCTTTGAAATTTTCGTCCATATTTAAATTTTAATCTGGCAAGCGTTTCAGTAATTAAGATTGAGCCAATTACTACCAATATTGCATATAAAGAGAAAGTTACTAATTCTTCGCCAAAAAATCTTTGAACGGCTTCATACAAAATAAAAATACCAGTAATTGCTAAAAGTATCATTACAAAAAAACCAGCCAAACTTTCGGCTTTTAAATATCCATAAGGATGGGTTTTATCAAAAGGTTTTTTAGCTGTTTTTAATCCTAGAAAAGTAACAAAAGAAGAAATAACATCCAAACTAGAATGTATTCCATCAGCAACCAAAGCAACACTTCCAATCAAAGTACCAAAAAACAACTTAGAGATTCCCAATCCCATATTTACGAAAGTGCTAATTATTGAAATAGATTGAGGGTTCATAATTAATTTCTAGGTCCTCTTGATCCATGGCCGGGACCCATACCTTGCCCCATTCCGAAATGACCGGGGACAGAAGACTCCTTGATTTCAGTTAATTTATTATTTTTCCACATTGAAAATGCTTCTTTCACTTTTGTGTTGAAAGGACATAAAAATATTTTTGTTTTTGTTGTTCCTAAAACCCGAACAGCATTTGGACCGACATTGCCAGTAATTAAAACATCAACATCTTTATCAGCAATTCTTTGAGCTGCTGTAATACCAGCTCCTCCTCTTGCTATTACTCCTGGATTTGATACAACCTCATCCAAATTCCCCTTTTCGTCTAAAAAAAGAAAATATTGAGACCTGCCAAATCGGGGGTCTATTAAGGAATTTAAGTCCGAACCTAAAGAACTGACACAAATTTTCATATATTTAATAATTTTATTATTCTCTTATCATCGGAGAACCACACTTTTCACATTTTAAATTATAACAAGGTATCCCCCTTTGATGAGAAACCTTATTATTACAATCAGGATTTGTACATACACAAAAACCTGATGGGCCCGAGCCAAAACCGCCTGGCTGGCGTCCTCGACCACCTCCTTGACCTAATCCTCTACCTGTCCCTGGTCCTTGACCAGCAGGGCCGGTACCGTTTCTAAATGGAGACATATTTATGTAGTTATTTTATTTTTTTTGACCTTTGAGACCTTGGAGTTGTTTTTCAATAAAAGTTATTTCTTGTTTTAAAGACTTTAACTCTTGATTCAGCATTTCTTTTTCTTCATTCTTTGTAGGATAATATTCTTTTTGGGGCTGAATAGGTTGAGACCATCTTCTCCAACCTTGACCTCTCCCCCATCCAAGATATCCTCTTCTAAAACTAGAATTCACAAATCCAGGAGAAGGATAGTTGCTACAATAACCTGCTCCTCTTCCCGTCATTGGTCCAAGACCCATAGGGCCAGTTCCATCACCTCTAGGCATATATTTATTATATATTATTTTTTATAAACTATCGAATTTTATGTTTTAAGTATATACCCATAACTATATGTCTGTCAACCCCTAGATAGTTATAATTTAAAAGACCGAAACTAATTCGCATTAATCGCGGTCTTTTCTTTTTATTCCTAATATTCTATTGTTGCTCTAACTTGCCCTTCGTCTGCTTTACCTATAAAAATATTCTGACATTTAAATTTGTTATTTGTTTGAATGGCATACTTGATGTCTTCTTCTTCTAATTTTTTAACAAATTTTGTCATAACACTTATTTTCCCTTCCCAAGAAATTTTTTTTAAAAATACAGGATTTTTGAGTTCTTTTATTTCTACTTCATTTTTAAACAATTCTTTCATAATATTACTTTTACCTCCTTTTCTTTTTTTATTTCTTTATTCAGTAACCATTTCAAAAGTTCATCTTTATGCTTTTGATCTATTACTCCCAGAAAGTTGGGCCAATGCTTAAGCATTAGATGATAACCATCATCTTCATGTACTGCTACAGCGATTGTCCCATCTTCATAACCATAGATGTTTATTTCCTTTTCCATTTCTTTAATCCCCCTTTTTATTAAATTTATTTATTTTTTCTTTCTATAATTTCAAATATTATACCAACTAAGAATAATAAATGATACGACTATCACCAAGATAAGACAAGGTAAAATTTCTTCTGAAAACAATAAATCAAGCAAATCTTTCATTGTTTATCACCCCTTTTTATCAATTTAAAGAGCAAACTAAAATTATAATTTATGATACCATATTTATTCTTATTCGTCAACTTAACTAAAAAAGGCTCAACATTGTTGAACCTTTTAAGTTGAAATTAGTTTTTATTCTGTTATTTAAAAAAAATAATAATTTTTTGCGTATTGTATTTTTTTCTATTTTGGAAGACAACATGTTGCATGTCTACTAAAATATCTAAACTTTTAATATCAAGTTCGGTCTCAACTCTTTTTATTCTATTATGCCAATTAACTATTACCAGAAGTCTGTTTTTATCTAGTACTAATTTTTTAAAAGTACTTATAAGTTGGAAAGTATAAGGAGACATATTTTCAAATTCTACTTTTCCACCCTTAAGTCTCTTCTGATGTTTAATAATTATTTCTAATAATTCCCTTGATTTTATCCCTTCTTTATGGTTATTGCTATAGATAAGGTCAATATCTCTCCAAAAAAATCTTAAGAAATCTTCCTTCATTTCCATCATTTCAATTTCTCCTTTTTTTATTTTGGATTATGTTCTTCTTATTCTTTGTAAAGAATGAAACAAGTAAACAAATAATTATAACTATAAGTAACCAGACAAAACCTCCCCAGACTGTTCCTCTAATAGCCCACATTCTTTCATCCTCCTATTTATAATTGAATAAATTAATATTTTTCTTTTGATTGATTTTTAAAGATCCGATAAAGATATTTTAATAAATGTTATTATATCTATATTATAAAATATATTTTATGAATAGTCAATATTTCAACAGTGAATTCTTATATTTTCAGCTATTTTGAAAAGTTCTTTTGGGTCTCCCCTTTTTGCCATTGTGGGGTTAAGATCATTTCCTTTATTAACTGGTATAAGATGAATATGGGCATGACGAATAAAAATTCCTTCAATTGCTAATCCAACTTTTTTTGATCCCATTGCTTGTTTTAATACTTTTGATAATTCTTTTGCTATCTTAAACATTTCCGAATATAAGGGTTCTTCTAAGTCAAAAATATAATCAATATGTTTTTTGGGGACCAGAACAGTATGACCAGGACTTACAGGGTTGATGTCTAAAAAGGCAAGGAATCTTTCATTCTCCCAAATTTTATAACATGGCAACTCTTCTTTTACTATTTTACAGAATACACAATTTTCCATATTTATTATTTCATTATTTCTGCAAGTTCCCCTTCACATCTATTTAAATCTAATTGATTATAAGCTATTTGTTTAAATTCTTTGTCTTTGTTAAAAGAACAAATCATTTCTAATCCTTCCCATTCGGGACTTAATGTATGTTCAGGATATTTTATTTTAACTTGGCATAAATTTTCTTTTAAGTCGATAATTTCAAAATAAGTAATGATTTTACCATTATCAGTATTCACATCAAATGTAACTTTTGCTGGTTTGCAAATTTCATAATTTTCATTCATACAATCCATTATCTTTGTTGATTTAATTTTATCCATATTTGGGGATATAATCCCACAATTTAAAACTATTTCAGGTTCTAAATTTTCTGATTCAGATTCTTCCGGGTCTAAAGTATTCACTGTAATTTTTGAATCGTTATTATGATTTTGTAAAAGATAAATCACCTCCCCCGTTACAACTCCCATCATCACTATTATAAAAATAATTAACCAAATTTTTACAAAACCTAAATTATTTTTCATATTTATTTATATTATTTAAGCATTAGATTTTATTTCAATAACATCTCCATCTTGTATCAGATATTCTTTCCCCTCTATGCGGATAAATCCTTTTTCTCTGGCTTGGGCAAATCCTCCAGAGTCAATAAGCTTTTGCCAATTGATTACTTCGGCTTTTATAAAATGTTCTTCAAAATCGCTATGAATTACTCCTCCTGCTTGGGGGGCACTACTTCCCTCTTTTAAAGTCCATCCCCGAGTTTCATCTGCTCCAGTAGTGAAAAAAGTAATTAGATTTAACAATTTATAGCACTCTTTTATTAGGGTATCCATTTTTAATTCTTTTGGCAAGCCAAAAGAGACACGTTTTTCTAAGCTAAAATCATTTGCTTCAAACTCAGTAAGTATGTCAATAACTAAAAATGGCCAGTTATTCTTTTTAAAATTCTCTATTATATTTGGAGAAACTTCGCTTTCCGAGCCATTTAATAAAAATAATCTTGGCTTTATGGTTAATAGCTGGTAACTACTTAATATTTTTCTTTCTTCGACTTCTAAGTCTGCTTCAAACAGAACTTTTCCATTTTGTAAAAAAACTTGTGCTTTTCTTAAAATCATTAATTCTTTTTGAATATCTTTTTCTTTTGCTTTAACTCTTAATTCTTTTTCTAGGGATAAGATTCTTTTATCAATTGTTTCTAAGTCCTTTAAAACCATTTCCACATCTAAAGTATCTTTTTCTTTTAAAACATCTGTTATGGATTGAGTATTAATAATTTTTTCATTAGTAAAACAGCGTAAAACATATACTATCGCATCAACCTCTCTGATATTAGCTAAAAATTTATTACCTAACCCTTCTCCCTTGCTGGCACCTTTTACTAATCCTGCTATATCAACGAATTCTACGGTTGTATAAATCTTTTTTGCGGATTTAGTTAATTCTGTTAATTCATCTATTCTTTTATCGGGAACAGCCACCACACCGATATTAGGGTCTATGGTACAAAAAGGATAATTGGATTTATCAACTTCTTTTTTTGTTATTGCTTGGAATAGAGTTGATTTTCCTACATTTGGCAAACCAACAATTCCTATACTTAAAGACATTTTATTTCTTCATTATTTTTCGCAGGTTACAATAATAACAATCAGGATCATCGCAAGTTTTATCCCAAAATGTTAGATTAATAATTTCTTGGGCTACTTCTTTAATTTGTTCTTTTATTTCTTTTATTTCATCTGAGGAAATTTCAAATTTTTCCTTTTTATATGTCCCGCTTTTATTTGGTTCTATAAAATCAATTTCTCCTGTTTTCATTTTATATTTACCATTTTTGAAGTTATTTAAAAGTAAATTATAAAATATAAGTTGACGCTTATATCCTCCCTGGCTATTTTTAGTATTTCCCTCTATCTCATTGCGGGATTTTGGTTTTCCGGTTTTATAATCTATTACATTCACATTGTTGGACGTATCAAGTATTTCTATTTTATCAATTTTCCCTCTGATTAATATATTTTTATATATTTCAATGCCATTGATATCAAATTCATTAATTATGTTAAGTTTATTCTCCCAAGAATCATGATAATGATCATAGTATCCGTAAAGAGCAGTTTTTCCCTTATTAAGCATTTCCGTATAATCAGGTTCGGCTATCGCTTCTTGTCTTAACCCTTCTAAGAATCGGCGAACAAGATATTCTTTTCCCGGATCATCTTCTCTTATAAATCTATCAAAATAATTTTTCAAGGCAGCATGTACTGCTGTTCCAAGCATAAGGTATTTATTTTGCGATTCGGGAATACGAATTAAATTTTTATAAAAATATTTCCAAGGACATTCAATATAATTATTAAGAGCTGTTATAGATAATCCTTGTTCATAAAATATTTGATTTAAAAAGCTTTTTTCTTTAATCACTGGTTTGATAGAAATAATAGGAGCAAATTCTATATCTTTATGCTGATTAAATTCTTCTTCATTTTGACTGACGTTAATCTTTTCAATAAATTCTTTTTTAATTTCCTCTATAAATTGACATGGCAATTGTTGTTTGCCATCTTGGTTCTGTTCAGCATAGGTAATAAGAACTTGTTTTTTTGCTCTAGTGATGGCTACGTAAAATAGATTACGTTCATCTTCGTCAGTTTTTTCAGAAAAACTTTCTTGTATTTTTTTTGACAATGAATAAACTTGTTTTGGTAGTTTAATGAGCTCAAAATTACTACGATGTCCCCAATGGCCGTTAATCGTATTAACAATATACACATAGTCAAATTCTAATCCTTTTGATTTATGGGCAGTCATTAAATGGATACTATTTAAAACTTGCCCAGATGTATGAGCCTTTATTAATACATTATGTTCTTGTATTATATCTAAATATTTAAGAAAGCTTTCCAGTGTATAGCTTTTATGATTCCCGATAAATGATTTAACTTGTTCAAAAAGAGCATGAAGTTTAGCAATTTTTTCATTAGCTGATGGACGAGACAATATGTAGGAAAGAAAACCAGAATCTCTCACAACATCTTCAAAAGCTTCAATAGCATTCTTATTGTAAATTGTTTTATTCCATATTGATAATTTTTTATATAGATTTTGTAGTTTTTCTACTTCTTCAATCTCTTTATCTTTCATAGCTTTTGTGGACTGTATTGTATCATAAGGGTTAATATGCTGGGAAGATAATTTTGTTATTTTATATACATCAAGTGGCAATATATCAAATATATCAATATGCAATAATTCTATAAGTTCGGGAGCTGATCCAAATTTCTGAATAGTTTTTAAGATAATAAGAAGTTTTTTAATGTCTTCATCATTTAGTACATCTTGGTCTGATTCAATCACAAAAGGAACTCCAGATTTTTCAAAAATTCTGGCCAAAGGAATAACATCTTTATTAACTCTATATAATACTGCAATTTGTCTTGGATTTTCACCTTGTTTAATCAACTTTTTAATGTCTTGAGCTAAAAAATATTGTTCTATCCCCGGCCTAGAAAAAGCATATAATTTTATAGGTGTTTCGGGATATTTTTTTTCGGCTTTAAGTTGACTAATCTTTGAATTAAGATCATGAGCAGCATTCAAAATTGTTTGAGTGGAACGATAATTGCGTTTCAGGGTGATAAGTTTTACATTTTCATATAGATTTTTAAAATATAAAAAGTTTTCAATTGATGCCCCTTGAAATCTAAAAATTGCTTGTTTTTCATCCCCCACTATAAATAAATTAGGATTTTCATGATAATTAGCAAGTAATTCTAGAATTTTATTTTGGGCACTATTTGTATCTTGGTGTTCGTCAACAAGAATATATAAATATTGTTCTTGTAAGGTTAAAAGTAATTCTTTGTTATTTTTTAAAATTGACATTACTTGCATAATCATATCACTGTAATCATAAAACTTAGATTTATGCAGCATAGACTGATATTCTTGATACATTATACTAATATCTTTATTGCGGATAATATGTTTTTCTATCTTGATATACTTGCCCTTCATTCTTCCCTTATATTTACCTTCCTTATAATAAAGATCTTCTATTTTTTTAAAATCAAATTCTTCTTGTTTAGTTATTTTTACAAATTCTTCGGGGGATATTCCTTGTTTTTTTAATTCATTGATAGCATTAATAATCGAACGAATATAGAAGTAAGGGCTTCCAAATGGTCTTAAATTTTTAAATTCTATTCTATCAATAATTTCCCGTATAATTTGTACTTGATCTACGTCAGAAATATTTGTACATCCTATGATGTCTGGGAAATCATCAGGATAATTCTTGATAACATCATTAGAAAAACCATGAAATGTGGCGACTCTTACACGATATGCCAATGCGCCAATAAGCTCAATTAAGTCTCTTCGCATAGAGGCAACGCCTGATTCTGTAAAAGTAAGAGCCAGAATTGCTTCGGGAGAAGTATCTGTTTTGTCCAAAATATTTGCGATTCTCATTGTAAGCAGATGAGTTTTACCTGTCCCCGGACCAGCAATGACCATAACCGGACCTTCGATTTCATCTACAGCCCGTTTTTGTTCAGGATTAAGTTGCTTATATTTTGTTTTAAATTTATTTTTTAATTCTTTATCCATGAATTTTACCATTCAACTTCATCAACATTTTTTTTGTTTTTTTCTGCTGGATTTTTGGTTATTTTCTCTTTCCAAGCAGGACAAATATCTTTGTATTCGCACCAATTACAAAGCTTGTTAATTCTAGGTAAAAGTTCTTTATCATTTTCAGCTTTTTCCATGATACCAATAATTTTTTCTTCAATTTCTTTTAACTGTATTTTTGTCCATTCTATCTCATAAACTTTTGAATATTTAATATAAAGTAATCCAGCTCTCAATTTTTTAGCAAAAGGATTAAGATTTGAAGCAATAATTGCATAAATAGGAAGCTGAACATCATTTTCAATTATTTCCTCTATGGTGCTGAAAAAAGGTAATTTTCCAGTTTTATAATCCCATACAGAAATAGAGGATTTAGAATCTTGATCTATCCTATCTATTTTTCCAGCTATTAAAAATTTTCCTATATGAGATTCCATCCAATCCTCCAATGATAAAGGGAGAACTGAAAGATCAGCAGTGGAGATATAATTACTAAGCATGGCAATAGTTTTTAATCCAAATGCTTTTTCTTGTTCTATTGATTTAAATAACTTATTTCTTTGCTCAGCAGTCCAATAACTTTTAGTAAAACTATTTTTGGGAACTCTGGCCCAAGAATGTCTTACCATTTGACCTATGTCTTGTTTTTTTCTTTGATCTATCGGAACATTTGAAATATCAAAGAAATCTTTAAGCATAATATGAGCTACGTTTCCAATAAAGTTTTCTGGAGTTTCCACAAACTTTGCTTTTACTTCTTTGTCATTATGACACTTGAATTGAAAAGGACATTGAAGGTATTTATTCAACGCGCTGGGGAATATTTTTTTAGGGAATATGTAGGCCATGTATTTATATGTAATCTATTTTTATTCTACCAAAAAATCGCTTAAAAAGCGATTTATTTCTATATAAAATAAGCGATAAAACCAGTCCTAATTATTTATTTTTTAATAAATCAATAATATAGTCCTTTGCTTCTAATTGCTCTTTAATACTATTTTCAAGCTCAATAGCAATAAAAGGTGAAAAATAATTTGAAGGATATTTTTTTAAATAATCTAATTCAGATAAATCTTCTAAATAATGAGAATCATATTTCATTATATTTTTTCTTAGAAAAGAAATTTTTTTGATTGCTGAAATATGATTGCATTTAATAGGATATTTTTCTAAAACCTCGACATCATGTTGATATGCTTTTTTGTTTGTCAATCTAATATTTTCCAAATGAGCAAAGTCTAAGCAAATTCCAGCATAATCTTTAATTTCTTTTTCATTTAATCGAAAGGCGTAGATATTTTCAATACAAATTATATCTTTATACTTACTGCAATCATATACAAAAGGATATTGTTTTTCTGTGTGAACATTAAAAAGTTCCGTTTTATAATTTTCTATTAAATAATCTAATTCTGATAATTCCATATCTGATCTGATATGAACAAAGGGAATTTTTTCAATTTCTGTTTCCTTTAACAATTTATAAAATTCTTTTCTCTCTTTTCTGCCTAACGCAGTTAAAAAAACAAAAACCTCTTTTAATTTGAGTTTTTTTGCTTCTTCCATCTTCTTTCGCCAAAGGTTATTGTTAATTGTTGTAATTGTAGGAAGGATTTTTCTATTTTTAATAAATCTCATTTTCAATTAACTTTTTTATTGTTGGCAGAACAAGTTTAGTTGCTCTCTGACCTTCTAAAATACCAGATTCTCCCTCTCCTTTTAAGATTTTTCTCCAACCAAACAAAGAAGAATCCTTAATTAAAGGATTTATTACAATATCAGCTGATTTTACGCAATTTTTTGCTAAATGATATTGAAAATATTTAATAGTTTTTAAAACCACTAAGTAAGGATTATTTTCTATATTTTTTTCATTGTTAAAACGACTTTTATTGTCTAAATTTACAGCAATAACAATATCTGCTCCCATCTTTCTCACTGTTTCCACAGGCACTGATTCAGATAGTCCCCCATCCCAAAGCATTCTGTCTTGCAATAATACGGGTTTAAAAATTAAAGGTACTGATATGCTGGCTTGAACAGCGGAAGCAACATTTCCTTTTGATATTTCAACTGGTTCAGCTGTTTGAAAGTCAGTGGCCACCACCTTAAACGGTATTTTTAATTTATTGAAAGTAGATTTTTTTATACTGTCATTAATAAATTTTCTTATTTTACTGCCATTAATGAATCCTCCCCTAAGAGATGGATCAATAAAGGAAATAACTTGACGCCAAGAAGGAGATAATATAATTTTTTCTAATTTACAGCTATCTTTACAAAATGCATAAACACAACCAATCATAGCTCCAATACTGGAACCGGCAATAAAATCAATTGGTATTTTATTTTTTTCTAAAACCTTTATCACTCCAATATGGGCGTATCCTCTGGAACTGCCACTTCCTAATGCTAAACCAATCTTAGGAATTCTTTTATTTTCTATATTTTTATTAATCATTAATAAATTTTTTATTTGTTAATATTAAGAAGTTCTACTTCAAATATAAGAGTTGCTTGGGGAGGAATTACATTTGGTATTCCATCATTTCCATAAGCAAGATCTGAAGGAATTGTTAACTTTCTTTTCTCTCCTATTTTCATTCCTAATATCCCTAAATCCCATCCCTTTATGACTCGGCTAGCCCCAAGATCAAAACTAAAAGGCTCTCCTCTATCTATGCTTGAGTCAAACTTTGTTCCATCTTCCAGCGTACCCACATAATGGACAGATACATTATCTCCATTTTTAGCTTCTTCTCCTGTTCCGTCTTGTAAAACTTCTATTTTTAATCCTTGGTCTTCCATATTTTGTATATTATTATTTTGGTCAATATAAGTGAGTTCAAATGGTTCCTCTTTTTCCTGTTGATTCTCCTTAGAAATAAGGACAAAAAAAATAGGAACAATTATACAAGCAATGATTAAATAAGTAATTAGAGTTTTATTCATGTTTTTATTTTAATTATAAAAGTTTTTTTTGACAAAATGTCTTGGTAACTTCTTCAGCTATTTTCTTACCAAAAGATGTTAATCCAAAAAAAGTCTGGAGATTTCCAGAAATCATTTTCCTTGTTCTTAATGTTCTTAAGGAGCGATCTAGTTTTCTGGCATCTGGCCATTCAGAATATTTTGAAAAACAAAATTCCTTAGGGAATAAAGAAAAACATTCTTTAATCAGCTCTTGGAAAGTACATTTTTTACTACTCTTAGAAAGAGAGTAAATAGCAAAGAGTATAAGATTATTAATAGAATGTTTTGAATTAGACATTATTTAAGAATACAATATTTTTAATTGACAATCAACAAAATTATTTTATCATTTTAAATACTTTTTCCCTTTTAATTCATCTGGCAATAGATTTTCTTTAGTATATTTTTCATATCCTTTTCCATAATTTAATTTTTTCATAAGTTTTGTTGGGGCATTGCGTAATAATAAAGGAATTGGTAAATTCCCATATTTTTTTACATCTCCCATTGCATTCATATAGGCATTATACGCGCTTCTATCTTTTTTGCTTTGGCATAAATAAACCACTCCATGAGCCAAGTTAATAGCGCATTCTGGCAATCCAATTGTTTCTACAGCTCTAAATACATCATTAGCCACTACTAAAGCAGTTGGTTGGGCCATTCCAATGTCTTCGGACGCAAAAATAACCATTCTTCTGGCTATAAATTTAGGATCCTCTCCAGAATCAATCATTCTGGCCATATAATATAAAGCAGCATCTGGTTGAGAGGCTCTCATGCTCTTAATAAAAGCAGAAATAGTATTATAATGCTCTTCCCCTTGTTTATCGTATCTTAGGAATTTTGACTGGAGAGTATCTTTTAATGTTTCAACTGTAATTTTATTATAAAGTTCAGATGTATTTTCTAGCATAGCAATAGTTTGCCTAGCGTCTCCATTTGCCATGGCAATAAGCCAATCTTTTGCCTCTTTATCTAACTTGAATCCAGTTCGTTTAATAATAGCCAGCATTTCTTTTTTTGAAAGCTCGTTCAAAATAAAAACCCGGCATCTGGAAAGCAGAGGCGGAATTATTTCAAAGCTTGGATTTTCCGTAGTGGCTCCAATAAGAGTTATTTCCCCTCTTTCTACAATGGGAAGCAAGAAATCTTGTTGGGCTTTATTAAAACGGTGGATTTCATCCAAAAATAAGATTTTAGATTGTTTTCCCGTGTCTTCGGCTATTATTCTTTTAATATCTGCTTTTCCAGCTGAAACAGCAGACAATTCATAAAGACAGGCATCTAAACTGTTGGCATATATTTTAGCCAAAGTGGTTTTTCCTGTGCCCGGAGGTCCCCAAAGAACAAAAGAAAATAAATGCTTTTGTTTTATAGCAATATTTAAAGGTTTGTTTTCTCCTACTAAATGTTCTTGTCCTACAAATTCTTTTAAAGTTTTAGGTCTTATTTTTGAAGCTAATGGTTCCATAATTATCTATTTTACCAAAAAATCACCTGAAAAGCGATTTATTAAAGGATAAATAATGTAAAAGGGTTACGATATAAAACCATAACCCTTTTTTAATAAATTTTTTTATTTCTTCTTAGTCAATCTTACTTCAACTATTATTATTTCATAACAGCCCTTCCTCAAAGATTTTTTTAATTCTTTAAATTTTTTCTCCGCTTTTTCAAGAGAGGGCTCGTGGTCAATCGAGCAATTACGGCAATATATACCGTAATCCTCATCTTTGAACAAGTTTTCCCTCAATAACACTTTAGGCATTGTGATGACAAGATAACGAGTAACTTTTTCTCCTATGTCTTTAGTAAAAAACCCTGCTGCTGTTTCTGTTAATTCTACATACATTTTTTTACCTCCTATTCTTTTTTAGTTTATTCAAATCTAGACATCCATGCTTCAGAATTTTCTTGATCAAAGAGATATCCAATAACTTTCTCTGAAGAAATACCCATCTTCTCGGCCTTAAATCGGATTTGACCTTCAACCATATCCCAGAATTTTCTATCTCTTAATAAAACTGGTTGACATGCCCAATTTACTAATTTCATTGTTAAATACCAATGTTGTTCTTTATTTTTTTTAGACCATTTGTCTAATTTTTTATCAAATAAAGATCTTAATCTATGGCTTCTTTTACTCATAACAAATTACCTCCTCAGATAAATTTTTAAAATACTATAATACTAAACGCTATTTAAATCATCTATACTATATAATATTTATAGTAAAAAGTCAATGTTTGAATTAAAATTACTCGGTTAAATTAGTAATCTCTAATACTATTTTTTAGCAAAAGTTATTCTCAATTCTTCTTTAGCCTGTTCTAAAATTTCTTTCTGTTCTACTGATAAATTCTTCCCAGCTCGGTTGATGTAAAAATTAAGCATAGACATTGCTGACTGAAACGGCGTACCTTTTCGCCGAACACTTGCTTCAGCAGAATGTTTAAGAGAACAGGCAATTCGTCTCGGGTTTTTAAACTTGAATACTTCCTGTTCTAAATCAAGAGCATTACTTTCCTTTGTTACTTTATTTGACCAATATCTTTTATGATAAGCAATCATAACTGTTAATTTAAATTTCAATCCCCACTGGACAATGGTCAGAGCATTTTACTTTTGGTAAAATAAAAGCTTTTTTAAGGTTTGGGATTAATTTCTTGGAAACAAAAACATAATCTATCCTCCAACCCAAATTTCTATTCCGGGCATTAGCAAAATTTGCCCACCAAGTATAATTTCCACCTTTTTTATTAAATATACGGAAAGTATCAACTAAATTCATGCTAATTATTTTATCTATCTGCCTTCTCTCTTCAACAGTAAACATGGTATTGTTGTAATTTTGTTTAGGTCGAGCCAGATCAATTTCTTGATGAGCAATATTAAAATCTCCAGTTAAAATAATACATTTGTTCTTATTTTCTTTTAAATAATTTAAAAGATATTGATACGCTTCTAATTTATAACCTAAATTTTCCTTTTGTCGCCCTCCATGTGGCAAATAAATATTAATTAAAGTAAAATTCTGGTATTCTAAGTTAAGAATTCGTCCTTCTCGGTCAAATCTTCTCATTCCTAATTTATATTTTACTTTTAGAGGTTTTTCCTTCGTATAAATAGCTACTCCCGAATAACCTTTTTTGCGAGCGATATTAAAATAAGCATAATAGCCATCTGGTTTAACTAAATTAGCAGGCATTTGCCCTAGTTCAGCCCTCATCTCTTGCAGACAAACAATATCAGCCTTAGTTTTTTGAAACCACTCTAAAAATCCTTTTTTAATTGCAGCTCTAATTCCATTAACATTCCAGGATATAATTTTCATAGTTTAGATTCTATTCCTATATTTTATGCTTTTTTAATTGGCTTATCAAATTATAAATTAATATTTTACCAAAGAAAAAGCTCCCTAGTTTTGTAAGTTGTCTAAGGAGCATTATGCATCTTGAATATCTCAAGTTGTTCTTCTCTTCTTTCTTTCTTTTTTATAG
>Ga0265595_1000893_pt1 | contig 24778 bp, 23 predicted proteins | sample saktaG_15_FD_190148 | JGI IMG/M metagenome (GOLD analysis project Ga0265595, IMG submission 190148) | Saline water microbial communities from Sakinaw Lake, British Columbia, Canada - sak_2013_06_06_50m | ecosystem: Environmental > Aquatic > Non-marine Saline and Alkaline > Saline ...
GTTGAGCATTATGCCTTTGACACGCGAGATCGTATACCTTATACTCTGACCGTCAAAACGAAATTCTTATCAGTCAACAACTTTGGGGTCGGTTACTTTGACTGAGAAGTGGCGTCTTTGGGAACAATCACTTCCTGGCCCTGGCTGGGGACAACCTGTTCCTGGGCTTGACGGGGCTTGGTCTTTTTCCCTCCGTATCCCCTTTTATCATTTGCGGTTGTTGCACATGCAGTAAAAAACGAACCGATCATGATACAGCATAAAACTGCTACAAAAAATTGTTTCATATAGAGCCTCCTGCTTATCGTAGTTGAATAAATTTTTTGGTATAATATCATAACTCATAAAAAAGGTAGAATGAAAAAAGATATGAAACTATCAACAGCATCGTTTTTGTTGTGTCTGATCCTTATCTCCTGTGGACGCCTTGAGCCATTTACCGTACCTCAGGTCTACTTGAATAATGGAGATTTGGCGATGAACATCCAGACAGAGGCGAGCGCCGTATCCGCACTCTCGATCTCTCCGGGTGGGCGCTATCTCCTTACGGTGGACAACGGCGGCACTTTAACTGGATCAGACTTCGGTATTATCAGAATGTGGGATCTGGTTGAAGGACGCCAAGTGTTCAAGAAAACGAATACGTTCAAACTAGCCATGGCGGTCGCCATTTCGCCGGACGGAAGATATGCGGTCACAGGCGGCCAGACGATGGGAAATGTAAAAAATGAGCGGCACCAGGACCAGTATGGACTGAACGTATGGGACCTGGCTACCGGAACAATCATCAAGAAATTCGCCGGTTTCAAAGGGCCGGGGATGTATGTATGCCATGCCCAGTTTTCGCGTGACGGCCGATATTTCGTCGCTTCGAGCTGGCATCAGGTATACGTGTTCGATACCGAGAGTTGGAGGGCCATTCGAAAATATCCCGTAAAGGGGGAGTGCGTAGCAGCGGCTTTTTCCCCGGATAGCAAGAACCTGCTTATCGGAGACGGAGACGGCCTTCTCCATCTCTGGGAAGTTTCTACATCAAGAGAGATCTGGCGCATTCAGGGGCACAAATCGTGCTTCTTGTCGATGAGTGGCGCAGCCTCCATCGTCTTTTCCCCTGACGGCAAGGTGGTGCTGACAGCTTCGAGGTGCGATGGTGTGGTTCGCATGTGGGATGCCAAGAGCGGCAAAGCGATGAAGCAGTTCGCCGGGTTTGAAAGGGTTGAAGAAGGAGGAGGGGCAGCGTTTTCGGGGGTGAATGGTCTTGTGCTTTCCCCCGACGGAACGCAGGTCGTAGTACTTGCAAAGCCGCTGAAAACATTGGACGTGACAACGGGAAGGGAGTTGGTTGATTTCACAAACGAGTTGAAGGGACAAGCTATCTATACCGGCAATACGCTTTCCGGCGCTTATCTGCCAGACGGCAGACGCGTGATGCTCAGCCTGAGTGATTCCGCCGTCAGGATGTACAACGGACGAACGGGCGAAGAAATGGCATGTTCGTCGGCTTCTCGGATGGCGAATGGCTCACGATAACCAAAGAAGGCTACTACAACTCCTCAGAGAAAGGGGCGCAGTACCTCAGTGTCGTGGTTGGAGATCAGACGTACGGCGTGGACAAATTCTATGATGTCTTCTACAGGCCTGACATCGTGGCAGCCAAGTTGCGTGGAGAAGACATCAGCGGGCTGGCGACCATCACCATGAGAGACGCCATCAAGAGTCCACCACCTGTTGTCGAGTTCACCTCCCGGATTAACGATACTGACCAGCCGAAAGTCAAAGTCTGCTATCAGGTTAAGAGCACCGGCGGCGGAATAGGCGAGGTCCGTTTGTTCCACAACGGAAAACTCATCCAGTCAGACGGATACTACCGTGAAGTTGCAAAATCATCGGTTGAAAAACCTCAACTGGCCTCTCTAAACAGCAAGGCCATCTACGACGACATGAGGGGCGTGTCCATAAAGGGTAGAGCTGACTCGGTTTCCACGATCATTAAGCCCAAAGGAGATACATTGGAAGACTGCAGAGACATAGACCCTATTGCCGGTGAAAATGAAGTAAGTGTGGCCGCCTTCAATGGCAGCAACACAATCCAGGGCTACATGAAGACTGTTCATTTCAACTCCAGAGTCAAATCCGACGATCCTCACCTCTATCTCCTGTCGATCGGTATAGACCGATACAGGGACAACAGCATCAACCTAAAATATGCCGCAAAAGACGCGAAAGATCTGGAAGAGAAGATCAAGGCACAGTCCGCCACACTGTATGAACAGCAAAACATCCACTACGCACGCCTGACGGATACGGAAGCGACGAAGGTCAATATCATCGGAAAGATCGACGAACTGGCACGGCTCATAAAACCTAATGACAGCTTTATTCTCTGTGTGGCCGGTCACGGTGTGCTGTTGCAGAACCAGTATTACATGCTCACCCATGACTTCAACGGTCAGGTGAGTGATACGAACGTGATCAGCTCCAACGAGATCGTGGAGATGTCCAAGAAGATAAAGTCCCTCTCCCAGCTCTTCATCTTCGACACCTGCCATGCGGGGGGTGTGGACACCATCATCAGTGGTCTCTACGATGCCCGAATGTCAGTGCTTGCCAAGAAGATGGGTTTACATATCTACGCATCGGCAAGTGACAAGCAGGCAGCAATGGACGGATATAAGGGCAACGGGCTTTTCACCCATGCCTTACTTGATGGATTGAACAACAACAGGCAGGCCGACAAAAACAAAGATGGCAAGGTCAGTATTGTAGGACTGGGTGAATATTCCAAGAAAATGACTACGAACATCTCCAAACAGATCGGACATGAACAGACGCCGCTCATTATTAACTTTGGGAAGGACAGCCCGATTTATAAATTACAATGAAGCTTTAGATTGTTAGTCATCAGTCGTTTTAGATGCTGTCAATACTTTGTTTACAGTTGAAGTCAATCATAAATTTCTTCTTTGAACTGAGTTCAGATACTCTCCACATACCTTGATCAACAATCCTAAATCGAATAGTACATACTGCTTGCCATCCCATTCAAACTCCTTCACGCTATTTCAATTATAATGCTTTTCCCTCATCAGGCGTGCAGCTTTCCAATTAATTACTTGAACTAAGAGGGATAATTTTGGTAAAAGAGTTATGGAAAAATAGAAAGCAGGCAAATAAGTTATATGAGTCGTCCACTTTTTTTTGATTCCATACATGTTCCAACACCGGAAGAGGATATATACAGACGCCTCGGATACCGGAAAGGGAGAACTCAGCTTACGGCTCAGCAGAAGGAGGAGGCTGAACGGTACATTGAAGACGCCCTTTCTCTTATTGATGTGAAGGGTGCGGGAATACGGATTCCTGTTCAGGAGAGAAAACCCTCTAAAGTTGTCCTTTCAACAGGCGTTACCTTTGAAAGCATCCATCTGTCCGCATTCCTTGAAGACTGCCCGGAGATTGTGCTGATGGGGACCACGGCGGGCAGCGATATCGTTGACGCCATCCGTAAAGATTCCGCTGAGGATAACCTGACCCGCGCGGTCGTCCTTGATGCGGTGGCCAGTGAGATTGCCGATGCATCACTCGGCTGGATTGTCAATTACTACAATCAGGAACTCCGCAGAGAAAACAAACGTCTCACCTCAAAGCGTTTCTCCGCGGGATATCATGATTTTTTACTTGAAAATCAGAAAATTATTTACGATATTTTGCAGCTCCACCGTATTGGGGTCAGAATAAGCGAGAGATTTATTCTCATACCGGAAAAGTCAGTTACCGCTATCGCCGGGATTGAAAATATGGTAAATCGCAGGTGAGCGTTCAGCGCGAACGATTTTTCCGCTGAAAGACTGTGCTTATAGCCAAACGCTTTGTAGGTGATACATGGTGGATATTAAAGACAAGATAAACAAGCTTCTCAAAAAACGGGTCCTTCTCCTCGATGGTGCCACGGGAACGGAGTTGCAGAAACGTGGTATGCCTCCGGGAGCGTGTCCGGAAATATGGTGCCTTGAAAATCCCCGGATTATTCAGGCGATTCATTCCGACTATCAAAAATCGGGCGCTGATGTTGTTTATACCTGCACCTTTGGCGCAAATCGCTTCAAGCTGGGGCAGTACGATGTCCGTAATGTAAGGGAGGTTAACAGCCGGCTTGCCAGGCTTGCGAAGGGTGCCGTTGGTGAAAAGGCTATGGTGGCCGGTGATATCGGCCCCACGGGGCAGTTCGTTAAGCCTTTTGGGAATGTCGATTTCGAGGAAGCGGTTGAGGTATTTAAAGAGCAGGCCAGAGGTCTTCTTGAAGGCGGTGTTGATCTCTTTGTGATTGAGACGATGATGGATATCCAGGAGGCGCGCGCGGCGCTGATCGCCGTGAAAGAGGTTACGGATTCGTTTGTCATGGTTACGATGACGTTTGAGCAAGAGGGCCGCACACTGAATGGAACAGATCCGGTAACCGCGCTGATTACTCTGCAAAGTCTCGGTGCCGATGCCGTCGGCTGTAACTGTTCTACGGGCCCGGAAGAAATGCTTGAATATATCAAAGCGATGAAACCGTACGCGAAAGTCCCCCTCGTGGCAAAACCAAATGCCGGTATCCCGAAACTTGTCGGGGATGAAACCGTTTTCGACATGCCCCCCGCCGGGTTTGCCTCTTTCGACAAAAAATATGTTTCGACAGGCGTCAATATCATGGGCGGCTGCTGCGGGACATCGCCGGAACATATATACGCATTCAGTAAGGAGATTCAAAAAGAAAAGCCCCATGCTCCCTTTAGAAAATCGATAAGTGCCCTCAGCTCCGCGAGAAAATTCATCGTTTTGGAAAAGGACAAACCTCTTTGTATTGTGGGGGAGCGTATCAATCCTACGGGGAAAAAGGCCCTTCAGCAGGAACTCCTCGACGGCAAAATGTCTCTCATACGGAAAATGACCAAAGAACAAAAAAAAGACGGAGCCGGACTTCTGGATGTCAATGTAGGCGTCCCCGGCATCGACGAAGTGAAGACCATGCATGACGTGATCAGTCTCCTGTCGACCATTACCGATCTTCCCCTGGTTATTGATTCATCAAATATTGGAGCGATACAGACGGCTCTCAGGATCTATCCAGGCCGCGCCCTGATCAATTCCATTTCCGGGGAAGAGGAGAAACTCAGAAAACTTCTCCCTATAGCAGCAAAATACGGGGCGATGTTTATTCTCCTGCCGTTGACCGGAAAGGAAATACCGGAGACGGCGGAGAAGCGGAAAAAGATCATCAAAAGCGTATTCAAGGAAGCCGGGGAATTCGGCTTTACAAAGGATGATATTGTAGCGGATGGGCTGGTGATGACGGTGGCTTCCGATTCCATGGCTGCCATGGAGACACTGAAGACAATCGATTGGTGCTCGCGCAAATTCGGATGCAAGACCATAGCCGGGCTCACCAATGTCTCCTTCGGGATGCCGCAGCGAAAATGGATCAATGCGGCTTTCCTCGCAATGGCTCAGGCTTCCGGCCTGACTCTGGCCATTGCGAATCCTTCGAATGAAGAGCTGATGAATGTTAAAATGGCGGCGGATGTCTTGACTCAAAAAGACAAAGATGCCTCGTCATTTATTTCGTATTTTTCCGAGACATCTCGTGCAGATGAAGAAATCCCCCCCATCCCCCCTTTAGTAAAGGGGGGTGAGGGGGGATTGTCAGATGAAGAAGCAGTTAAAGCGGAAAAAGCCTCGCCGGGCCACGAGGTGTTTCAGGCTATTCTGGAAGGAAACAGAGAAGAAATAAACGATTTTATAAAAAAAGCCCTTTCTTTTGGGACAACTGCGGACAGCCTTGTTCATGACATGATGATTCCGGCTATCAGTGAAGTGGGGGACTTATTTGACAAGAAAGAGTACTTTCTGCCCCAGCTTATCGCCAGCGCGGAAACGATGAAAAAGGGGCTTGAATACCTTGATCCCTACCTGAAAAAAGACGTGTCGAGACGTGAAGAGAAAGCCTCTATTCTTCTTGCCACGGTAAAGGGAGATATCCATGACATAGGCAAAAATATAGTAGCCCTGATGTTAAAAAATCATGGATTTAATGTCATAGACCTTGGAAAAGATGTGTCTTCCGAAAAGATCATAGAGGAGATAAAGGTTTATCGACCTGCCATTGTGGGACTTTCCGCGCTCATGACGACAACAATGGTAAACATGAAAGAAGTTATTGATATGGCGAGAAGAGAAGGGCTTAAATGTAAATTTATAATAGGGGGGGCGGTGGTAAGCAGATCCTATGCGCAGTCGATCGGAGCGGAATACGCAAAGGATGGCGTCGGAGCGGTACAACTCGCCCAAAGATTATGTGCTGAATCTCATGATGAAGACTTAAGACAGGAAGATTAATCATGATAGAATATTTTTTTAAAGGGGGACCGGTCATGTACCCCCTTCTCCTCTGTTCCGTGGTATCGCTTACGGTAATCATTGAACGGGCAATATTCTGGATCAGAGAAGAAAAAAATCGCGACAGGACACTTCTGAATGAATTGATGTCTCTGGTTGAAAAGGGGCAGTTTGATGAAGCAAAGAAGAGAACCTTGAAAGCGCGGGATTACGTTATCAGGACAATGGTCTGCGGAGTAGTTCACCGTAATTTTTCCCTGAGGGATGCCCTCCAGATGAGTGCCGATGAAGAAATCGCCCGGATGAGACGTTACCTGCCTATTCTCGACACAATGATAACACTCTCGCCTCTTCTGGGAATCCTCGGGACGGTCACAGGTATAATCTATTCTTTTAACATGCTTGGTACTGTGGGTGCGGAACACCCCCAGTTGATCACAGTGGGTATCGCCCAGGCGCTCATAACTACGGCCTTTGGCCTGACAATCGCCATTCTGAGCCTTATACCGTACAATTATTTTGTGTCAAAAATAGAAAAAGCCGCACTTGAGATGGAGAAGTACGGTACCAATCTGGAGATAATCTTCGAGCGGAAAAGGAACTCGGGATGAAGATTTCAAGGCGTTACTCCAGTAAGGCAAGAATCGAGATGATACCATTGATAGATGTTATATTTCTCCTTTTAGTTGCCTTTATATTCATGACCATGTCAATGGTCGTTCACAAGGGAATACCAATTGACCTGCCACAATCCTCTACATCTCTTGTCGATAAAAAGGAATTTGTCAGCATAAGCATACGGGCAGATGGGAAGGTATTTTTTGAAAAAGAGGAAGTAACGCTGGATAATCTCCTTTCAGCCTTGACCTCTCGTTATCGCGAATTTCCAGAAGTGAAAGTGATCATAATGGGGGATAGGAAGTCCTCTTATGAACGAATCATCTCAGTGATGGATGTGGTGAGGAAATCCGGAGTTGTCAGTCTGTCGCTGGAGACGAAATGGAAAGAGTAACGTTTGAAAAAGACCTCTTTTTTGCGGTCATAATTGCGCTGGCCATTCATGCCGGATTTGCCTTCACCCATATTTACACTGCTCCGCGGCCCGTTTATTTTAAGGCAAAGAATTATGGCCGTCTCATTATATCGATGGTTTCTACTCATACCCCCGATGTAGTACCTGTGGTGAAGAAGAAAAAAAGGGTGGTTGTCGAGGAAAAGAAGGAGATCATCAAGCCGGTCAACAAAAGCACTCCGATACCAAAAAGGGAGATAGTAAACGAAACGGCTACCCTGGAGAATATTGTAACCGGACCGGTCAGTCCATCTGTCAAAGCTGCAAAAGTAACTCTGGCCGTACCTCGATACGGTGAAAATAAGCCTCCCGTCTATCCGGCAATCGCCCGAAGAAGGGGATATGAAGGTGTAGTAATGCTCTCGGCAGAGGTACTTGTCGATGGAACTGTTGGAAATCTGGAGATAAAAAAGTCATCCGGATATAACATCCTCGACAGATCAGCCCTGGAGACAGTCAGGAAATGGAAATTTGAGCCGGGAAGGAAGATGGGGTATCCAGTAGTGATGAATGTCGAAGTTCCGGTAAGGTTTGTTTTGAATGATAGAAACCCGTAATTGCCTTCACATTGACGGTCATATGCAATAAAAGGTCATCGTGATACGGAGCTACACCTATACTCATTAAGGAATATAATTTTAACTCGATGCGTAAGAAACATATCAATAAAGTTGTAATTACGATACCAATCCTTTTTATACTTTTTGCTTTCACTGTCAATGTATCAGCCGAACAAAGAATTGCTTCTAAGACTTACTACTACCAGGGGAAAAGTTATTTTGACAAGAAGAGGTTTGATAAGGCGATAGATAAATATAAGAAAGCCATTGAAGTAAAACCCGAAGTTGCCAACTATTATTATATGTTAGGAAAGGCATATCAGGCCAAAGGTTCATTGGATGAAGCGATTGTCTCTTATAAAAAGGCAGTAACAGTTGATCCTGATTACTATTGGTCTTATTCTCAGCTCGGGGACATCTGTCTTGAGAAAGGGGAAGATAAAAAGGCCATAGCATACTATAGAACCTCCGTTGGGAAGTGTTCGAACGATAGTGACGTGCATTATCTTCGTGGAAAGATATGTGATATAAAAGGTGATATCGACGGGGCCATAAAAGAATATAATGAGGCTGTAAAGTTAAAGCCCGGCTACTTTGACGCTCTTTACAGTATAGCCATCAATTACACAAAAAAGGAAGATTTAAAAAAAGCCGTGACTTTTTACCAGGAGGCGAGGAAGCAAAGCCCCTATGATGAAGACACGCTGGTCAATCTTGGAATAATATACGTAAAGTTGAGGAAATTCAGTAAGGCCATCAATGTGTTGACTGTTGCGCTCAAGATTAATCTGTTCAACCGTGATACGCGATACTATCTTGGCAAAGCATACTATGGCATGGGAAAACTTGACCAGGCTATAAAACAGACAAAAAATGCGCTTGAAATAGATCCGGACAACGCCGACATACACTTCACATTGGGTCTATACTATGATAAAAAGGGGTGGCCGGATATGGCTGTTGCGGAATATCAGGAGGTTCTCCACCTTAACCCGGATTATTTTAACACTCTTAACAAATAAAGAAAGGTGGTTTTATAATGGATGAAATGAAGAAGAGACTTGCCGAGATAATCGCCAGGCGATCCTTTAAATATAGTGACGATCCACCTTTTACATTGACTTCGGGAAGGAGGAGCAATTTCTATTTCGATTGTAAACCGACAACCCTTGATCCTGAAGGCATGAATCTTATAGGCAGTATTATCTTCGATATGCTTGATGATTCTGAGGTTACCGCGGCCGGTGGGATGACCCTCGGAGCGGACCCCATAGCCAATGCCCTTTCTCTGATTTCATATCAGCGGGGGAAACCCATAAAATCCTTTATAGTCAGGAAAGCTGTTAAAGGGCATGGCACAAAGAGCAAGATTGAAGGAGATGTCAGACCAGGGGAAAAGGTTGTAATTATAGATGATGTCATTACTACCGGCGCATCAACCATAGCAGCGATAGAAAGGGCAAAAGAAGAAGGATTGGTTATAGATAGGGTTATTGTACTGATTGATCGAGAAGAGGGCGCCCTCGAGAATATAGAGAAGTATACAGAGAGGGTTGATTCGATTCTCACTCGGACTGATATAATGAAGATTTATGAAAATAAGGGAAAAGGAGGTCAGTGATGAAAATTGGTAAGGCTTTTCTGGGTTTTTCAGTAATAGTTATTTTCATATGCGGGTTTTCGGGAGCAGTTTTTTCGGGAGGAGACGATGCGCTTGTCATTGCAGGATTTAATTCCGGTGAGATGAAAGATGGTGCACCTCTTGAATGGGAACTGGCAAAGAAAAAAGGAACACCGGTAATTAAACTCGAAAAGGTTGGGGACAAATTCTGCCTCCACATGGTAAGTGATAGTGAGTCGTCGTTTGGGATAAAAAAAGAAACGAAGGTAAATGCTGCCGAATATCCCTTCCTGAGCTGGAAGTGGAAGGTTGCAAAGCTTCCAAAGGGTGGAGATGTCAGAAAATCGGATACAGATGACCAGGCCATACAGATCTATGTCGCTTTTAAAGCAACGGGATGGCCCGCGAAATTAAACACCCCGGCAATCGGATATATCTGGGATAACGAGGCTCCCAAGGATGCCGTCGTTACAAGCCCCCAGCCCCTGTCCGGCAAAGTGAGATATATAGTATTGAGAAACAAGAGCGATGAGCTTAACAAGTGGTATGAGGAAAAACGGAATATATCGGAAGATTATAAGAAATTATTTCCCGACATTGAAGGAGGGAAACTACGTGATGTAGAGGGAATTTCCTTTTATATTAACTCCCAGCATACAAAAAGCGAGGGAGACAGCTGTCTGTACGACGTTTATTTCAGCAAGAATTGAGTCCCGCCTTCCAGCATGGCGACATCTTTCGGAGATTTTCGATGATTGGAGGAAGTTTTTCGATTACTAAATCGATATCTTCATCGGTATTATAGATGCTGAGACTGAATCTGATGGATCCGTGAGCCATGGTAAACGGAACTCCCATTGCACGCAGGACATGAGAAGGCTGGAGAGAACCTGATGTACAGGCCGAACCGGAAGACGCACAGATTCCGAACTCGTTCATCATGAGCAGGATAGCTTCTCCTTCGACCCCTTCAAAACTGATGTTTGTCGTATTCGGGAGGCGCATCAGGCGATCTCCATTGACCCTGCTGTCAGGTATGCGATCCAATAATTCACTCTCAAGTCTATCCCGAAGCGTTTTGACTTTGGTATTTTCAATTTCCATGTTGATGCGTGCCATTTCACATGCCTTACCGAGGCCGATGATAACGGGTGTATTTTCCGTGCCTCCCCGCCGTTCATTTTCCTGATGGCCGCCGATCAGAAAGGGAGAAAACTTTGTTCCTCTCCGCACGTAAAGAACCCCGATTCCCTTCGGTGCATGGAGCTTATGTCCCGATATGGAGAGCATGTCAATCTGGTTTTTGCTCATGTTAATCGGTATCTTACCCACCGCCTGAACCGCGTCGGTGTGAAATGGTATCTTCCGATCCCGTGCAATTTCCGCCGCTTCCTCCACCGGGAAAATGACCCCCGTTTCGTTGTTTGCCCACATAAGACTTACAATTGCCGTATCTTTCGTCAGGCTTTTCTTGTATATGTCCATGTCAAGATGTCCCTCAGCGTCAACGGGGAGCTCAGTTACGCTATAGCCCTGTTTTGCCAATTGACTGCTCAAGACCTTAATGGCGGGGTGTTCTACACGACTCGTAACAATGTGACGTTTATCGGGATTGGATGCTAACGCGGATCTTACAGCTGAGTTGTCACTCTCCGTACCGCAACTTGTAAAAATAATTTCCTCGGCTGAAGCACCAATCAAGGCCGCCACCTCTTCACGCGCCTCTTGAATCTTTGCTGCAACCTGCCCTCCGAAGGAATGCATACTGGACGGATTGCCGTAAAGATGGAGAAAATAAGGGATCATCGCCTCAAAAACCTCGGATGCTACTTGCGTCGTGGCGTTGTTATCGAGATATACCGTTCTCATTGTGGGACCTCCTCTACGGTTAGATCGGGGGAGACTAATTCACGAAGCTTGGGCTCGACAACGTTTTTCATTGTCTGTTCGGAAGCGGAACAGAGCGCACAGCTTCCACGCTTGGCTACCAGGACACGATTTCCGATCACGTCGATAAGTTCAATATCGCCTCCATCGTGCTTTAACATCGGTCTGATCTCCCGTTCGATTGTTTCTTCGATCAGTTTGATCTTCTCAATATTGGTAAGACGAGGTTTTTTGTATGGTTGCTCCTCTGACCTGACCCGATCTATAATTTCTTGAATCGCATCATGACAATTTCCACACCCGCCTCCTGCTTTTGTATAGTTTGTTACGTCTTCAACGGTTTGCAGGTTGTTCTCCCGCACCGCCCGATCAATTTCATGGTCGGTGACTCCGAAACACTCGCAAATTATTTTTTCTTCAGGCTTTTCAACAGGAATGCCCTTGTAATATTGAATGGCCTTTTCCAATGCCTGGCGACCCAGCACGGAACAGTGCATCTTGGCTTCGGGAAGACCGCCGAGATAATTTGCTATATCCTTGTTTGTTAGCTCTTCCGCCTCTTCAACGGTCATCCCTTTGATCATTTCGGTCAGTGCTGACGCTGCAGCTATTGCGCTTGCACACCCGAAGGTTTTAAATTTCGCATCCTTAATCCTTTTATTTTCGTCAAGCTTGAACGTTAATTTCAGCATATCGCCGCATGCTATGGAACCAACGTCTGCCACACCGTCCGGATTTTCTAATTCCCCTACATTACGGGGATTGAGAAAATGGTCCTTGACTTTTTCTGTATAGTTCCACATTAATTGTCTCCTTTTCTTGTCGTTTCAAAGACGTTTTTGTATTCTCGAGTCTTCTATTGTAGAATAAAAGTCTTTTTCTACAATCAACAGTGCACGTATTCTGTGCCGGATAGGATAATGAGAGGGGAAGAAGTATCAAGTGCCGGAAGTAAAACCGACTCTGTAAAAGAATCGATCAGTGTGGGAAGGAATCACCTTCTGAGTTAGTCATGTCGCTTCATAGACTGTGCCGGCGCTGGTGGCAAGATGAATCTTTACAATCTCACCCTCTTTTAGAAACTCGGGGAACAGCTCGGCATCCTCACGGTTTACAATAAAACCTATCATTCCGACTTCTCTGATGTCCGGCTTCCGGTCAAGGGGCGCCTCGTAAAAGTACGGCACATAAATCTTTTCGCCTTCGTATCTTCCGGGAGATTCAATGATACCGGCTGAGTTGACATTATACACTTTTTCTAATTGCTGTCTTTTGTTCATCTGAATCAAAGGCAAACTTTTATGTCTCAAACGTAATTTTAAATGTGGTACCGACGTCTCTTTCAATCTCCAGGGTTCCCTTGAGTTGAGTAACCAGAATACTGATCAGGCGTAATCCGAGTGTTTCACTATCGCTGATGTCTATATCTTCCGAGAACCCTACACCGTTGTCACTGACAGCAAGTGTCAATCTGTTATCACCATCAGGATGTAAGTCGATAGTAATCTCTCCTTTTCTGCCTTCAGGAAACGCATGTTTAAGTGCGTTGGATATCAGCTCATTTATAATCAGGCCGCAGGGAACGGCCTTGTTAATATTTAAAGCTACATCAGAACAATTGACGTTCAGCCTGACGGCATTGGGATCAACAACATAGGCACGGAAGAGATGTTTGGTTATGCTTCTTATATAATCGTCAAAGTCAATCCTTGCCAGGTCTTTAGACTGGTAGAGCTTTTCATGGACGGATGCCATGGAGAAAATACGGTCCCTGCTTTCCTTGAACATTTCAAGGGATTCCTTGTCCTTCACATATTCTGACTGGAGATTGAGGAGACTGGAGACTATCTGCATGTTATTCTTCACCCTGTGGTGTATCTCGGAAAGAAGAACCTCTTTTTCTTTTAAGGATTTTCTTATTTTGTTTTCTGCTTGCTTGCGTTCGGTTATGTCACTAAAAGACGCTATACTTTTATTGGTTCCGGGAATGACAGCGACGGTGATAAAAATATCTTTGATATCACCGTATCTGTCAATAAATTGAAACTCGTAATTTCTCGGGGCAGAGGCGGGATCAATCCTTCGCAACCTGTGATATTCTTTCATTTTTTCCAAATCTTCTTTTGCCACAAACTCTGTCCAGCTTTTTTTCCCTTCTATCTCCTCTTTGGAATATCCAAAGAGCTGCTCAAATTCCCTGTTTACCATGGAAAGGATAGTATCCTCTTCGACAATCAGAGTAGCCGTACCCGTATTCTCAAATACACTGCGGTATCTCGATTCAGATTCCCGCAGTTCCTCCTCCGCGCGCTTCCGGTCTGTAACGTTTATTGATGTTATGATAGCCCCTTCAGAAAAGGGAGCTATCTTTATGTCAAGAAATTTATCCTTATACTTCTGCTCCAGGAATTTCTTCGATTCGCCTGATCTGATGCATTCCATCAACTCCCCGAGCATATCAGTTTTGTGCTTCGCTGCATAATCCTTATACATCACATCATTATTAATATTAGGCAATCTACCATCCGACCTTTTTCTTGCCAGGTTGTATTCAGTTATCTTTGCTTGACGATCCACGATGACAGTGTCAACGGGATTGTTGTCAAATAATGCACGGTAACGCTCTTCACTTTTCCGCAGTGCTTCCTCTGCCTGGTTGCGTGCGGTGATATCCCGGATAGATTCAATGGCGCCAATAACATTTCCTTCGTAATCGTACATCGGACTCGCCTTGCCCCATAGAAATACTTTCCTTCCCTTTACTAAAAGAGCATTTGGCTCAGCAAGCAGGGCTTCTCCCTCCCTGCGAACAAAGAGATATTTTTCTTCTATTTCCTTGTCAGATTTCAATGCAAGATCAATCAATATAGGTCTCCTGGTACCATAAAACGGCAGGGCATATTCATTGTTTTCCTTGCCAAGCATATCTTCGGCCTTGATACCGGTCATCTCTTCAATAGCTCTATTCCAGGCAATTACCTTCCCTTCAAGATCAATAGCAAAGGTGGCATCAGGCAGGAAATTGATTATATCGGCAAGCCGCTGTTCAGATTTCCTGAGGGCTTCCTCTGCCTGTTTACGGGCGGTGATATTCTCGAAGGTGCCTTCGTAGTAGAGTATTTTGCCGCTGGCGCTGGGAACGGTATGTACATTTTCTGAAACCCAGATCTTGCTGCGATCCTTACAATAATACTCACATTCAAAGTTTGATATAATATTGTGTTTTCCCAGCAGGCGTTGGAACTCAGCTCGACGATCAGGGTCAACATAGAGCGGTTTTCCTATATCGGTGATGCTGGTTAGCAGATCTTCGGATGAATCATAACCGAGCATTTGTGCCATTGCCTGGTTTGCTGTAATGATGCGTCCATCAGGTGTGGTTTGGTATATGCCTTCAAAGGTATTTTCGAAGATATCTCGGTATTTTCTCTCTGCTTGCTTCAGTGCTTCCCTGGTTTTCTTGCTTTCAACGGATTCTCTTTCTAATTTCTTGATTCTTCGTTCCAGTTCCTCGTAAGTCGGTTTTTGCTCCATTTGAAAAACCTCCGGTCTTTTCCGAAAACAGCGTTCTCCCCCGGTGTCCGTGTTTTGATCCTCTTTGGCGTAACGCAAAAAAAAGGGGGAAGTTTTAAGTAACTTCCCCTAAATCGCTGATATTTATGGTGGGCCGTAGGAGATTCGAACTCCTGACCAACTGATTAAAAGTCAGCTGCTCTACCAGGCTGAGCTAACGGCCCATCAAATGCGTATTGAAACTGCACCTTCTAACAGGAAGCCACTTTAGTTGTCAACAAGAAACTATTTAATTTGTAAAAGGATTTTCTACGATGATTGTTTCCTCTCTACCCGGACCTACAGAAGCAACAAATATCTTGACTCCGGTAAGTTCCTCAACCCTTTCCACATATTTTCTGGCATTAGTGGGAAGTGCCTGAATATTTCTGGCCTTGCTTATATCTTCAGCCCAACCTTCCATCTCTTCATAAATAGGCCGACATTGTGATAATATCTGTAGATTTGAAGGAACTGATTCTGTGAAATCTTTCCCGTCGATCTTGTAACCGACACAGACCTTTAATTTTTCAATACCAGTCAGGACATCGAGCTTTGTTATAGCTATCCCGGTGATGCCCGAGATCCTGGCTGACTGTCTGACCATGACAATGTCAAGCCAGCCACAACGGCGCCTTCTTCCGGTAGTGGCACCAAATTCCATTCCGACTTTCTGTATTCTCTCTCCTATATCATCGGTGAGTTCTGTAATGAATGGACCTCCTCCAACTCTGGTAGTGTAGGCTTTGCAAATTCCCACAACGGCGCTTATTTTTGTAGGTCCTATACCGGACCCGCAACAGGCATTGCCGGCTACGGTGTTAGAAGATGTAACGAAGGGATAAGTACCGTGGTCAACATCGAGGTGGTTTCCCTGGGCACCCTCAAAGAGGATATTTTTCCCTTTTTCTATTTCTCTGCTTAGAATGATCGAAGTGTTTGCTGCGTATTGCCTGAGACGATCTGCGTATTCTCTATATTCGTTATAGATTGCCTGCTCGTCGACCGGTTCCTCCTTGAAGAACTCCGTCAGGAAGAAGTTTTTCTCCTCAACGTTCTTTTTCAGTTTTTCCCGAAATACCTTGTCATCAAGGAGGTCGCAAAGCCTTATCCCTACCCGTGTGACTTTATCTTCATAACATGGCCCGATCCCCCGTCCGGTGGTTCCTATCTTTTTGCCACCTTTTCGGGACTCACGGGCGATATCCAGCCTCCGGTGATACGGCATGATGATATGAACATTCTCACTGACGAAGAGGGTTGTGTTTGAGGGAAAGAGGTTTCGGCTTTTAAGATTATCAATCTCCTGTATGATGACCTTCGGGTCTAAAACGACACCATTTCCCACAATACAGATTTTATTGTTGTGAAGTATCCCGGATGGTATCAGGTGGAGGATAGTCTGCTCACCTTTCACTACCAGAGTATGGCCCGCATTGTTTCCCCCTTGAAATCTTGCGATGACATCTGCACTTTCTGCGTACAGATCGACAATCTTACCCTTGCCTTCATCACCCCACTGGGTTCCGACAACAATAACCGCTTTTGCCATAATTATGCCTCCAATTAATCTTTTATAATTGAGGAGATGTATTGTGCAAATTTTTATATTTCCAGTTGAGTTACTGAAATCATATTGGGCAGCTTCTTGAGTTTGTTGATAACCTCTTCAGATACTACACTGTCTGTACTCAGGACAACGAGTGCCTGTCCATCGACCAGCTCACGGCTCAACTGGAGCCCTGCAATGTTAACATCATTTTCCCCAAGGGTCGTACCGATGTTACCTATGACACCCGGTCTGTCGTAGTTGTATATCACAAGCATATGACCTTCCGGGATTGCCTCAAGTGTGAATTTATCAATCCTTACAATCCTCGGATCCTGCTTTCCGAAGATTGTTCCCGCGGCATAACTTTCACCGCTGGTCGTCTTTATAGTTAGGGAAATCATGCTGGTGTAATCCTTTACACTGCTGCTCTTCGATTCGATGACATTTATGCCTCGCTCTTTAACAATGACTGGTGCGTTGATAAAATTGATATTTTCACTGAGCAGCGGCGTCAGAAGTCCTTTTAACAGGGCGGTTGTGATTGGCGCTACTGTGAAGTCAAGGATCTCTCCGCTGTATTCGACAACAACTTCTTTTATTCCTCCAGAGACAAGCTGGGCCTGAAATTTCCCGAGTTTCTCAGCAAGTACCAGGTGAGGCCGTATTATTGTGAGTATTTCCGCACTGACTGAAGGGAAGTTGACGGCATTTTTTATTGTCCCGTCCGTGAGATATTCGACTATTTGTTGGGCAATAGCTATAGCAACATTCCTCTGGGCCTCGTCCGTTGAGGCGCCCAGATGCGGTGTGCAGATAACATTGTCGAGAGAAACAAGGTCCCAGTTCTGTGTGGGTTCTTCTTCAAAGACATCGAGTGCCGCACCGGCGACTTTCCCGGAGACAAGGGCATCATAGAGGTCTTTTTCTTTTACAATTCCTCCCCTGGCACAGTTGATAATGAAAACGCCATCTTTCATCTTGGCAAGCATATCGGCGTCGACCATCCCCCTTGTTTCCTTTGTCATTGGAACGTGTACGGAGATAAAATCCGAACTCTCTAAAAGCTCGTCCAGGTTAACGAGAGTGATACCGATCTTTTCTGCCACCTCTGGAGATATGAAGGGATCGTAGGCGATCACATTCATTTTTAAGCCTAATGCCCGGCTGGCCACGATGGAGCCGACCCTCCCAATACCGACGATTCCCAGGGTCTTATTGTAGACCTCTGTGCCCATAAATTTTTTCTTTTCCCACTTTTTGGATTTTATGGAAGCCGTGGCCTGGGGAATGTTCCTTGCGAGGGAGAGCATCAGCGATATGGCGTGCTCCCCTGTAGTGATGGTGTTACCACCGGGGGTATTCATCACCACGACACCCCTCTTACTCGCCGCATTAACGTCAACATTGTCAAGCCCTATTCCGGCTCTTCCTATTACCTTGAGATTGTCCGCCTTATCTATGAGTTCCTTTGTAACCTTAGTAGCACTCCTTATGGCGATGCCATCGTAATCCTTTATTATCTCTTTAAGCTCATCAGGTGTGAGCTTTGTCATTACATCGACATCAATCCCAGGAGCATTTTCAAATATTTCTATTCCCTCCTTGGCCAGGGTGTCACTTACGAGAACTTTTTTCATTTTATGTCTTCCTCCTGCCTTAAAAATTTTGACATGACCTGTAAGCGGTCAAAGCTAAGCATGAAAATCCCCCTTACCACCTTTACTAAGTGGAGTACAGGGGGATTTTCATATGAAACATAGAATTAACATCTCTCATCTCCACTTTATTTTTGAGAGATAAGATGTCAGCCCTTCTACAGCATTTCCTATAACTTGCTAATCTCTTCCAAGTATGCTCTTTCCAATGCCTCTATTCCTGTCTTTATGCTTGATGATTCAACAGTTGGGCCGCACCAGAAGCGGAATCCCGGAGGGGCGTCCTTGTAAGAATTTACGTCGTGAGCGGCATTTTCTTTGCTCAATTTGCCGGTAACCTTTTTAGCAAGAGCGCTCTGTTCTGCCACGGAGAGTGATCTGAACTTCTCGTCTTTAACCATGAGACAGACAGAGGTATGTGAGCGTATTTCCCTGGATTCAGCAAGAAAGTCAATCCAGTCAGTCTTTTCAACCCATTCTTCGATAACATTTAAATTAGATTTGCTTCTCTTGATAAGACCATCTAACCCTATATCCTCGGCCCAGTTGAGTACATCAAGGTAGTCTTCAACGCAAAGCATTGAAGGCGTGTTTATGGTGCTTCCCTCAAAGATGGACCTGTCAACCTTACCGCCTTTTTTTATCCTGAATATTTTTGGCATCGGCCATGGGGGATCATACGATTCCGCTCTCTCAACTGCCTTTGGACTTAAAATAAGTACACCGTGAGCAGCTTCACCACCAAGGCATTTCTGCCAGGAATATGTGAGTGTGTCGACCTTTGACCAGTCGATATCCATTGCAAATGCACAGCTTGTGGCATCACAGAGTGATAAGCCTTCCCTCTCCTGCGGGATCCAGTCCCAGTCCGGAATTTTGACCCCGCTGGTGGTACCGTTCGCAACGAAGACCACGTCACTTTTCCAGTCTATCTCTTTAAAATCCGGAATTTTGCCGTAATCTGCTTCTATGATCGTTGGGTTGAGTTTTAATTCATTTTTAATGTCTTTAGCCCAACCTGCGCTAAAGCTTTCCCAGACAAGCGCAGTCACCGGTTTGGGGCCGAGAAGTATCCACATGGCGGCTTCAAATGCCCCGGTGTCGGATCCGGGAAGTATTCCGAGTAAATAATCTTCCGGCACCTTCAATAACTCCCTGCTTTTACGGATTGCCTCTGCCAGCTTTTCCTTACCGAGAGCACTTCGATGAGAACGCCCGACAGGGGCATCTTTTAAGACATCAAAACTCCATCCCGGTCTCTTGCTGCAGGGTCCTGAACTAAAATTTGGATTATGCATAACACCTTCCCCTTAAATTTTTACATCAAAAAACACATATCAGAAATGTTTTTATTACTCAAGATATTTCGGGTCTGTAATTGGTATTGACCGGATTGTAAAAAGAACATATATTGAGGCTTCCTGTCTACAAAAAAGGACATACGGGAGGCGCTATAGGTTAGCGGAGGAGTCCACAATTGAAGAAGATAAAAACCACTTTTTTCTGTCAGAATTGCGGGTATCAATCACCGAAGTGGCTCGGTAAATGTCCCTCCTGCAGTGAATGGAACCGCTTTGTTGAAGAGGAGATAAGAAATTCCGGTCAAGGTATCTCCACTGAACTCCAATTTAATGAACCCCCAATGCCTATTGATGCCATCGAGGCGGATGAGAGGGAGAGGATCAAGGTCGGAATTGGTGAAGTGGACAGGGTGTTAGGTGGCGGCATCGTAGGCGGTTCCGCCATACTTGTCGGTGGTGATCCGGGGATCGGAAAATCAACGCTCCTCCTCCAGGTCTTGCAGAATCTGGCCGAAAAAGGACTCAAAGTTCTCTACATCACGGGGGAAGAATCGGCAAGACAGATCAAACTCAGGGGAAAGAGGGTCGGCGCTTCATCAAAAGATCTTCTGGTGCTGGTCGAAATAGAGTTAGAAAACATCCTGAAATATATTAAAGAAATAACGCCGCAGGTAGTAGTGGTCGATTCCATTCAGACGGTATATTCGTCCGCGCTCTCTTCCGCTCCCGGCAGCGTCGGGCAGGTGAGGGAAGCCTCGGCGCGGCTTATTTTCCTTGCGAAAAAAACGGGTATACCTATCTTCCTTATCGGTCATGTTACCAAAGATGGGGCTATTGCCGGGCCGAAGGTGTTGGAACATATGGTTGATACCGTCCTATATTTCGAAGGAGATTCAGGACACGCTTACCGGATTATAAGAGGGATAAAGAACAGATACGGGCCGACCAATGAAATCGGTGTCTTTGAGATGAGAGACAATGGCCTGAATGAAGTAGCAAATCCCTCAGCGTTTTTCCTTGCTGAAAGACCTGAAGGTGCTGCCGGGTCCGTAGTTGTACCGAGTATCGAGGGGACGAGACCGATACTGGTGGAGATTCAGTCGCTGGTAAGCCCCACGAACCTGGGTATGCCGAGGAGAACGGCCATCGGGGTTGACCATAACAGGGTATCTCTGCTGGTTGCTGTTCTTGATAAGATATGTGGTCTTCATCTGGGCAATCACGATATTTTTATTAACGTCGCCGGTGGGGTGAAGGTGGATGAACCCGGAGTTGATATAGGGATAGTGTCTTCGATTGCCTCCAGTTTTCTTGACCGTCCGATAGATTCGGGTACCGTTGTCTTCGGTGAGGTCGGTCTCACGGGAGAGGTTAGGGGAATAAGTCAGATGGAAAGCAGGATTAAGGAGGCGACACGAATGGGATTTAACCGCTGTATCCTTCCAAAGACCCTCTCGCGCAATGTATCTTCGGAAACGGAGATGAAACTTGTAAAGATAGGCAATCTTAAGGATTTACTGGAGCATCTTTTTTAATCTTTTTACAAAAAAGCAAGACCTGATCCCAAGAGGCAAACTCCAAGACCCCCGAGGCGTGTCCATGAAAATACTTGTTGTTGATGACGAGAAAGACATTGTAGACTTGATTGCCTATAACCTTGAAAAAGAAGGGTTCGCAGTCCTGAAGGCCTATGATGGAGAGGAAGCTCTGGAGCTGGTCGGGTCCAAAGACCCCCATCTGGTCATCCTCGATCTTATGCTTCCGGGAATCCAGGGGTTGGAAGTCTGCAAATTCATTCGGAAAAACCCGGAAACTGCCTCCTTGCCCATTATTATGCTCACGGCAAAGGGTGAAGAGATCGACAAAATCCTGGGTCTTGAGATGGGGGCTGATGATTACATCACCAAGCCTTTCAGTGTGAGAGAACTGATAGCTCGTGTACGTGCGGTGCTCAGGAGGGTTGAATCGCAAAAAGAGACAGAGGCAAAGGAAACTTTTACCTTTAAAGGTTTGCATATCGACTACAATACTTATGAAGTTACAGTTGATGATAAAAAAGTTGATCTGAGCCCGACAGAATTCAGGCTTCTGAAATTCTTCTCCCAACATCCGGGAAGGGTTTACACCAGAGATCAACTTCTGGATCATGTGTGGGGTGATGAAGCCTTTGTGGAACCCAGAACTGTGGATGTTCATATCAGACGTCTGAGAGCACAGATTGAAAAAGATACAGAAAAGCCGGAGTATATACTTACGGTAAGAGGAGCCGGCTATAAATTCGCAGATATCAAGCAGCAGAACATTCCTGAAATAACGTTATAATGAGGTACCGCTTTTGCCCCCATCCAAACCATTCCCCCCAAATTCATTCAACATACTTTACCGTTAATCACATTCCATATCTTATCTTCACATTATCTTCATCAAGCTGTAATTAAATTGTAATATTTATGCTGTATCTTTCCTTCCAAAAAACAAAGGAAGGTGAAGAAGATGTTTAGAATAATTAGAGTTTTAGTATTGAGTTTTATGTGCTTGATGTTGCTGGGTCATGGTGCGGTGTTTGCGGGTGAGACCATTGTGATCAAGGGTTCAACGACAGTTCTTCCTGTGGCCCAGGCAGCAGCTGAGACCTATATGAAGGGCCATCCGGATGTTAATATCTCTCTGTCCAGTGGCGGTTCGGGCAATGGGATCAAGGCCCTGATAGATAACTCCACGGACATTGCCAATGCCTCACGTTTCATCAAGGGTAACGAGCTAAAGCTCGCCACGGAAAAGGGAATATATCCCGTTCCACATCGTGTAGCCATAGACGCCATTGTCCCGATCGTTCATTCCGAAAATCCGGTGAATGATCTGACAATCGAGCAGATGAGCCTCATCTATCAGGGAAAAATCAAAAACTGGAAAGAAGTCGGCGGGAAAGACAAACAGATTGTCGTGGTTTCCAGGGACACCAGTTCAGGCACCTATGAGGTATGGGAAGAGAAGGTACTTCACAAGGCCAGAGTTACACCCAGGGCTCAACTGCAGGCATCCAACGGGGCGGTTGTTCAAGTCATATCCAAGAATAAATATGCCATCGGCTATATCGGGCTCGGATATATGAACAAAAGCGTCAAGGCCGTCGATGTGAATGGGATTAAGGCCACCGTCCAGACCGCCTTATCCGGAACATATCCCATTGCGAGACCGCTTTTTATGTTTACCAATGGCTGGCCAAAGGGGAAGGTATCCGATTTCATCAATTTTGTTGTCAGCCCCAAAGGACAGGAAATTGTCAAAAAGGAAGGTTTTGTACCGCTGTACTGAAGGTAAAGGGCGTCAATTGCAGGGTGGCATTTTATATGCCACCCTGCAATCCAAAGCTCGCTCTTTGAACTCAGACTGCCTGTGCAAGGTAAATAGAAAAGAATTTATCAAAACCGCAACATGTTTTCTTACAGTAAGGGGAGTAGGTAACAAGTTCTCAGATATAAGTTAGCTGTTTCCTGTATGGTTTTCTTTGTAAAGATCACCTTCCTGAGATGTTATATTTTCATTAAAATTTCACAGACCTGTCACAGAGATGTAACAACCTTTTGTTACTTTCTTGCTGAAGCATTTACCATACGTGTAAAAATAAAGACTATCAAATGGAGGATATATAGCAATGAAATGCAATATAATTGAAAAAAGGGATTTTATTTTTGTGGAGATTGGAGGTTCATTGGCTAACAAAGTTCCTTGTTCAGCTCGGGATGTTTTACATCCCTGGCGAACCAGAACGGAACTCAGGATAGCCTTGGATCTGGGAGGCATAGATGAAGATAGTGATGTAGTTACCCAACTGGGTGTAATGACCTCGTTTAAAAAGGAGGTTGATCTTATGAATGGATTTTTGAAGGTCTGTTCATTAAGGCCGCGTATAAAAAACTATCTACTTGAAAACAGGCTGGGGAATATCTTTGATATTTATGAAGACCTGAACAGTGCTGAAAACAGCCCATGGAAAAGAAAAGGATATGGAGAAAAACAACAATATACTCGAACTGCAGCCTGATATCTTCAGGATTAAAGGATATGGAACGAGCAGCCACAGCTACATTATCAAGGGAGACTGCGCAAACCTGCTCATCGATTCCGGTGTCGATGCCAATTTCCCAGCACTCCAGCAATCTCTTTTGAAGATCGGGTTAAAGATCCGCGATATAGGTATAGTGGTTAATACCCACGAGCACTTCGACCATATTGGGGCCAATCGCTATTTTCAAAACCATGCCCTTATCGCCGCCCACCGCTTTGCGGCGACAAAGATGATCTTCGATGACAGATACGTGACTCTCTACAACTCTGCCGATCTGAATGAGATTCCGCTGAAGGTTCATCTCTGGCTGGAGAGCAAGAGTCGCTTCGATCTTGGTAAGTACTCTCTCAATATTATACATACTCCCGGTCATACCTCGGGCTCCATATGCATCTACGAACCCGTCGGAAAGGTCCTTTTTACAGGCGATACCCTCTTTGCCGGCGGGACACTTTCATACATAGCAGAATCGGGAAGCGTTGGCGATTACATCAACTCCATATTATCACTGAGCACAAGAAAGATACTCGAAATATACCCCGGCCACGGTGAGATATCCAGGAATCCAGCGGAGGATATGGAAAAGGCGGTTCAGAATGCAAAGGGCTTCTTAAAAAATAAAAGTGGGATCGAGGTTACACGCTTTAAAGAAGATAATATGGGCAATGCAGTGAAAGAAGAATAAGGAATGGAGAAGATAGAGGAGGCTTCGCTTTGCCTCTGGGAAAATTAGGGGAGTTATAAGGATTATTTCAGGATGGTCTTTCCTTCTATGTCAATATGGATGAGACACTGCCCAGCCTGTAATTTATAGTAAATAAAGGGTGGGGAGCTGTCTCTTCATCAAACCGTAACTAAATCGTAATCAAACTGTAACTTTTCTGATGTATCTTTTCATTACAACAAAGCAGGGGTGCTTGTCATTACGAGCAAAGCGAAGTAATCCCATAACATATTGATAATTAGTGAGATTGCCGCTGCTATTCCCTCGGTCCGTTCAGACGCCTCCATTAGACTATGACCGTATCACAAATAGCGTAAATAGTGTAATGGAAGGTACTTAATTAACATTATACCGAATAAAGAGTTGATGAAGTCTATGGCTCCTCAAAAGTAAAACTTATATTGCGA
>Ga0265595_1000895_pt1 | contig 24728 bp, 25 predicted proteins | sample saktaG_15_FD_190148 | JGI IMG/M metagenome (GOLD analysis project Ga0265595, IMG submission 190148) | Saline water microbial communities from Sakinaw Lake, British Columbia, Canada - sak_2013_06_06_50m | ecosystem: Environmental > Aquatic > Non-marine Saline and Alkaline > Saline ...
AAAGCAGTAGTTAAGCAGAAAAAGAAAATATCAGAAAAAAAGGTTATTGTAAAAAAATCCAGACGGCCAAGAATTAAAAAGCAGGTAACTAGAACAGTCCAAACAGAATTTCCGGCAGAATCTTTGTTTAAAGCAAAAATCAAGGTTATTGGAATTGGCGGAGGTGGCGGATCTATTGTTTCTGAAATAGGCAGGTCCCTTGAAAAGGCAACCTTTGTTATAGCAGATACAGACGTGCGGGCTTTAAAAAAGAAATCCGGAATAAAATATTTTTGGTTTGGCGAGGAATTTACGCACGGCTTGGGAACAGGGGTTAATGTAGAATTGGCAAAACGAGCGGCGGAATCAGCAAAGGAAAAAATAGGAGATATTTTTAAAGAGCAGGATATAATAATTTTTATTGCTTCTCTTGGCGGAGGGTTGGGATCGGGAGCCACGCAGGTTTTTGCCGACCTTGCCAGAGAATTTGGCGGAATTACTTTAGGAATATTTACCATGCCCTTCAAGTTTGAGGGAGCTAATAAATATCGCATAGCGCAAAACGCACTAAGGTCTTTAAAGCAGTCTCTAAACGTCTCACTAGTGATTCCAAACGAGAAAATTTTTAAGGTTATAGGAGAAGATACTCCCATAACAAGCGCGTTTTCAACGGTTAACAAAAGTCTTATTGAATCTTTGGAAAGTTTGATAGATTTAATTTATAATCCGGGAGTTATAAATATAGATTTTGCCGATTTGCGGACGATTTTAAAGGGAAGAGGAAATTCTGCATTTTTAAATACAATTGAAGAGTCCGGCAAAGACAGAGTGGAAAAAATTTGCGAAAAGGTCTTTGATAATCCTTTATTGCAGAACAGTGGCTTTGAAGCAGAGAAGATTTTGTTTAATATTGAAGGTTCAGAGAATCTATCTATGTTTGAGGTAGAAAAAATAAGTAGTCATATTTCCAATTTAAATCCTAAAGCAAAAATTATATTTGGAATTTCTAAAAATTCTAAATTGAATAACAAAATAAAAACCACAGTTTTAATGACCGGGGGCGCAACTCAGCCAAAAGAAGAAAAAAAAGTGGAAGCCATAAAAATTATTGCAACAGAACCCAAAAAAGAAGAAATGAAAAAGGAAGCAGTAGTGGGTGATAAAAAAGAAAAAAATATTCCAATCGCTCGAAAAGTACAAAAGCAAAAAATACAAAAAAAGAAAAGAAACGTTATTCTAGGAAAAAAATTCCCTACGGATCGCCAAGGAGAACAAAAACAAAGCCCTCCTCAAGAGAGTAAAAAAGAGCAAATATCTTCCATCCCCGTAATCGAAGTTCCTGCACCCGCCTTTATTCCTAGCCATTCTAACTTAGAACAAAAAAGAGCGGAAGCCATTAAGTTGATTGCAGAACCGGAGGAATTATCAAATAAAAAAACAATAAGAAGAAGCGGACTGGAAATTAAAAAGGCAGAAGAACTTGAGGAAAAAAAGAAATTGGCTCAAGAAAAGGAGTGGGAAATCCCCGCATTTTTAAGAAAAGTAAAGTTTAAATCATAAAATATGGAAGAACAAAAAGAAGTTAAAAAAGTAATTATCCCTGTGGCGGGACTGGGCACAAGGTTTTTGCCGTTGTCCAGAGCAATATCCAAAGATTTTTTTCCATTAGTTGATAAGCCCGTTATTCAATATATTATTGAAGAGGTTAAAAATTCAGGGATTAAAGAAATAGTCTTTGTAGTTAGCCCTGGCCAGAAAACTATTTTTAACTATTTTCAAAAATCTCCAGAACTGGAAAAAACCCTTGTGAAGAGAAAAAAAGATAAAATATTAAAAGAATTGAAAGATTTTGAGGCAGTCTTTGAAGGAGTTTCTTTTTCTTTCGTTGTGCAAAAGAAACCGCTTGGCGACGGCCAGGCAATTTTACAAGCGGCCAGTAAGGTGAAGGGAGAACCGGTAGCCGTTTCTTTTGGAGACGATATTGTCGACTCGGACGAACCGGCGATACTCCAGCTTATCAACATTTTTAAAACATGCAACGCCCCGGTAATGGGACTAAAACAGCTACCTAAAGAAAAAATCCCGGCTTACGGATCTGTAGTTGTTGAAAAAATCGCTAATCGTTTATATAAAATTAAGAAAATAATAGAAAAACCCGAACCATCGGAAATTTCGTCAAATCTTGTTGCAATGGGAAAAAGTATTTTAACTCCTGAAGTTTTTCAATATCTCAAAAAAGCAATCCCATCAAAAAAAGGAGAAATAATTTTAGCCGAGGTTCTTGATAAAATGCTCTCCGAGGGCAAAATAATTTACGGATATGAGTTGAAGGGAGAGTGGTTAGAGTGCGGAGATAAAGCAAAGTGGATAAAATCTTTTTTCTATTTTGCGCTTAAAGACCCGAGATTTAAAGACGAGTTGCATCAATATCTAAAAACTATAAAATAATAGAATAATAATAAGATAACCTATGCGTAGGTTATTTTATTTTCTCAAGAGTTAAGCTATAATTGTATAATTAGTGTAAAGATATAATTTATAAGTATGATATACGACCTAATTATCATTGGAGGCGGACCGGCTGGAATTACCGCGGGAATTTATGCTGGAAGGCAACGCATGAAGACGCTTTTGGTTACGAAAGAATTTGGTGGGCAGATGGCAAGGAAATCTACGGAGGTTTGTAATTATCCTGGTTTCGAAAAAATTTCTGGTGCGGAACTTATTGGAAAATTTGTTGAGCATCTGGAAAAACAGGAATCTGTGGAAATAAAATTTTCTGAAATCGGAAAAATCGAAAAGCAAGGAGATGTATTTACGGCTACAACAACGGAAACTGAAAAAATTCAAGGTAAGACAATTATAATAGCCACGGGAGCCGATCCAAGGCCGTTGGAAGCAATAGGCGAAAAAGAGTTTATCGGAAAGGGGGTGGGATATTGCGTTACCTGCGACGGGCCGTTGTTTAGAGATAAAGCAGTAGTGATAATCGGCGGAGGTAATGCCGGATTTGAGGCGGCTTTATTTATGACAAATTATGCCAGCAAGATTTATATTTTGGAATTTGGGGTAGAAACTAAAGCAGACGAAGAAAATCAAAAAGAAGTAAAAAATTCAGATAAAATAGAAATCATTACAAGCGCTTCGGTAAAAGAAATCAAAGGCGACAGTTTTGTAAAATCGTTGATTTATCAGGATAATATTTCCAAAGAAGAAAAAGAACTTGAAGTCCAAGGCGTATTTATTGAAATTGGAAGCCAGCCGGCAACTGCTTTGGCAAAAGGCCTAGTTGATTTTACAAAAAGAGACGAAATAATTGTTGAATCGGAAACATTCAGCACAAAAACTCCCGGACTTTTTGCAGTGGGAGATGATAACGCCGGACCATATAAGCAAATTGTTACAGCCGCCGGCGAAGGTTGCAAAGCATCTTTGGCCGCCTACGATTATTTACGCAAACTGAATAAAGCCTAATAAATGAATAAAATAAAAAATATAGAAGCCCACGAAATTAAAGATTCACGAGGGAGACCGACGATTGAGGTTGTTTTGGAAACTGAAAAAAGCGAGTTTGTAGCGTCTGTGCCTTCGGGCGCGTCAACTGGAGAAAATGAGGCTTTGGAATTAAGAGATGCAGATGGAAAAGGAGTTGCGACGGCAATAAAGAATATAAACGAAATTATTGCACCCAAACTTAAGGGCAAAGACGTATTAAATCAACAGGAGATTGATAGGACAATGATTGATTTGGATGGGACAGAAAATAAATCTAAGCTAGGCGCTAACGCCATTTTGGGTGTTTCGTTGGCTGTTTGTAGGGCTGGAGCCGTAGCGAAAAAAGTTCCATTATATAAACATTTAGCGGATTTAGCTGAGAATGAAAACCCTCTTTTTATTCCGTTGCCAATGTTTAATATTTTGAATGGAGGACGGCACGTGCACAAAGAACCGCATTTAGATATCCAGGAATTTATGATTGTCCCGCACAAAAAAACAATTGCTGAAAATCTAGTTGTTTGCAATAAAATTTTTAACAAACTAAAAGCAGAGATTGAAAAAGATTTTGGAAAAGAGCATTTAGATCTGGGCGACGAGGGGGGATTTGCTCCACCGATTAATTCTGTAGAAAGAGCCTTATTTTTATTAAGGGGAGCCAGTGATGGAGAGGGCGATGTTAAATTTGCATTAGACAGCGCTGCGTCGGAATTTTATAATAATGGAAAATATAACTTGGAAAAAAATGAGTTGACGAGGTCGCAAATGGTTGATTTTTATAAAAATCTATCGGAGGAGTTTCCAATAATATCTTTTGAGGATCCATTTGCCGAAGAAGATTGGGAAGGATTTAAAGAATTTACAAGTGAAATGCAGGGTAAAATTGTAATTGCAGATGACCTTACAACAACAAATATAAAAAGAATAAAAGAGGCGCACAATAAATCTGCTTGCAATGGAGTTTTGATAAAGTTAAATCAAATTGGAAGCGTAACAGAAACGATCGAGGCGATAAATATGACAAAATCTTTTGGGTGGAAAGTGGCCGTATCGCACAGATCAGGCGAAACAATGGATGATTTTATTGCTGACTTAGCGGTTGGCGTGGGTGCAGATTTCTTGAAAGCTGGCTCTCCCGCAAAGCCAGAAAGAATGGTAAAGTACGAACGATTATTGTCTATTGAGGGCGAGCTGAAAGGATAACTACTGACACCAAAAATGTTAATGAGCTTGCAACCAGCATTTAAAAAATATACGAAAGGTTGTGCAAATACCAGCGTCTTTTAGAAATTGAACAGGAATTAAAAATAAGAATTTAGTATTTAGGAGTTAGAATTTAGAATGGAATCAAGAATCTATGATTCTGAATTCAAAATTCAATTCAAACTACAAAATACGGAATTCGAGATTCAAGCAAAATGGCTAAATTATATTTACAGCGTCATTTAAAATCGCAGTGGAACACAGAAAATAGGTTCACCGGCTGGGTTGACGTGCCGGTATCTAAAGAGGGCGCGGATTCCGCAAAAGATGCCGCCAGTTTACTGAAAGAAGAAAAATTTGACATTGTTTTTACTTCACCCTTGGCAAGAAATATGCAGACAACTATAAAAATTTTAAGAAATTTGGGTAAAAGTCCAATTTTCGCGCACCTAGACGATGGAAAAATGCAAAAATGGGGCAATTTTGATGGTGGAGTCGGAGAGTGCGTTTTAACTTATGTTTCTGAAAAACTCAATGAGAGGTATTATGGAGAGTTGCAGGGTTTAAATAAGGACGAAGCAAAGGAACAATTTGGGGAAGAGAAGGTGCTTTTGTGGAGGAGAAGTTATGATGTTGCTCCGCCCGGGGGAGAGTCGTTAAAGGACGTTTGTAAAAGAGTAGACCCTTTTTACAAAAAATATATTGAGAAAGATTTGAAGGACGGAAAAAATGCTTTAGTGGTGGCAAGTCACAACAGCTTACGGGCAATTGTAAAATACGTAGAAAAAGTATCAGACGAAAAAATTATTGACGTTGAACTGCCGTTTGGGTCTCTTATAAAATATGATTTTGAAAAAGGAAAATATACAAAGTTGCAATAAGTTTTTTTTATACTATAATATAGTTATTATTAAAAATAAAAAATAAAAATACATGCCTATTTTAGATGTTTTGAAGAGCAAGACAGCTTCTTTAAAAAATATGAACAAGAACACGATTCTTGTTGTGATAGCTATAGTCGGTATTTTAATAACCGGCGGATTAATTTTTGCTAATTCTAATCCCGGCTTTTCTCTGCCTGGTATTTTTGGAATGTCCGACAGTCAAGTCGGTCAAAAAGCAGTTGATTATATAAACAATAATCAACTTTCGAGTACACCGGCGGCCATGGTTAGTGTTTCTGAAGAATCGGGCTTGGTGAAAATAAAAATAAAAATCGGCGACACCGAATTTGATTCTTATGCCACAAAGGACGGAAAGCTTTTGTTCCCGCAAGCATTTGATATGAATCCGACAGCAGACAACGCCTCCGCAACGGACAGTACCGCAGGAGCAAATTCAACTTTAACTCCGGAAGAGGCCGCAGCCGCCATAACCAAAACAGACGAACCTTTATTGGAGGCTTATGTGGTATCCAGGTGTCCGTTTGGTTTGCAGATGCAAAGAATGATGGCAGATGCGGTTCAAAGCGTTCCGTCGTTAGCGCAATATATTAAAGCAAGATATATAGGAGAGGTTTCCGGGAATACAATAACTTCTATGCACGGAGACGCGGAGGCTCAAGAAAATTTAAGGCAAATCTGCATAAGAGATGAGCAACCCGCAAAATATTGGAGCTACGTAGCATGCCAAATGAAAACAGGAGACACTGCAGGATGTCAGACCTCTACGGGTGTAAGTGCGAGCCAGCTTAATGCTTGCGTTTCTGATGCTAGTAGGGGACTAGCATATGCCCAAAAAGATTTTGATTTAAGCGCAAAGTATAACGTTACCGGTTCTCCGACCTTGGTTTTAGATGGGCAAAACGTTTCAGAGTTTAATTTTGGCGGAAGAACATCTGATGCGGTTAAATCGATAGTGTGCGCGGCTTTTAATTCACAGCCCAGCTTTTGCTCTACGGCGCTAAATACGACCGAGGCTGCATCTTCTTTTTCCGAAACCTATGAAAGCTCTGGGGCAAGCACTGGAGCAGCTGATTGCGGAAATTAATAATTTTTATTCTGTAAATAAAATGACAAAAATATATTCCACCCCAACTTGTGTATATTGCAAAACTCTAAAGGGCTATTTAAAAAAAAATGGAATTGAATTTGAGGACATAGACGTATCAAAGGATGAAAAACAGTTACAGAAAATGATAAAAGATTCTGGTCAGATGGGAGTTCCAGTTGTTGATATAGATGGAGAAATTATAACCGGTTTTGACAAAGCAAAAATAGATAGGTTATTAAAGATAAATCAATAATATGATTAAAGTTGCAATAAATGGTTTTGGCAGAATAGGCAGGCAGGTTTTTAAAAATATTGAGCAATCTCACCCAGATTTGGAGGTTGTGGCAATTAATGACTTAACAGACAATAAAACTCTTGCTCATCTTTTGTCGCACGATTCAAACTATGGTAATTATGGAAAGGAAATTTCAGCAACCGAAGATTCGATTATAGTTGGAGGAAAAAAATATTTGGCTTTGGCTGAAAAAGATCCGGAAAAATTGCCATGGAAAGGATTGAAAGTTGATATTGTTTTAGAGTGTACAGGATTTTTTACTAATGACGAAGGCGCAAGAAAACACATTACAGCTGGAGCTAAAAAAGTTATAGTTTCGGCTCCGGGAAAAGATTTGCCGGGCTTTATTTTGGGAGTTAATTCCGATACTTTTGATATTGATAAGGTTGACGTGATGGATATGGGGTCTTGCACAACAAATTGTTTGGCTCCGATTGCGAAAGTTTTAAATGACGAATTTGAAATTGTTAAGGGCTTTATGACAACTGTTCATAGTTACACAAATGACCAAAAAATTCTCGATTTGCCTCATAAGGATTTAAGAAGAGCAAGGGCCGCAGCAATAAATATGATTCCAACTTCAACGGGAGCTGCGAAAGCTATTGGTAAAATGATTCCGGAGTTAGATGGTAAATTAGACGGAATTGCAATTAGGGTTCCAACTCCAACTGTTTCTATTTTAGATTTAGTTGTTGAGGTAAAAAAATCAACTACAAAAGAAGAAGTTAACGAAGCATTTAAAAATGCCGCAAAAGAAAAATACTTTAAGGGGATTTTAAAATTGGAAGAAGAACCATTAGTTTCCACGGATTTTAAAGGAGATTCGTATTCATCAATTGTGGACGCAGAAGAGACAATGGTAAAAGATAACCTAATAAAAATCATCGGCTGGTACGACAATGAATGGGGATATTCTACCAGACTAGCCGAATTTGCGGAGTTCGTGGGCAAGAAGTTATAAAATATACAAAGAGCCCTTGATGGGGCTTTTTTGTTTATTTTAAAAATAGTATAATAATTAAATATGTGGGAAAAACAAAAAATTCAGCCTTCTGTAGATTTTTTTAATGAAGGGTACGAGAAAGTACCGGTGGAGGTTTCGGCCAGGCACTGTCATTTGTCGCAACAGGATTTAGAAAATCTTTTTGGCGTGGGATATGAATTAAAAAAAATGAAGGAACTTTCACAGCCGTCTGATTTTGCGTGCGAGGAAACCGTGGAAATTGAATTTGGGTCCAAAAAATTTGAAAAAGTAAGAATTGTAGGACCCGCAAGAGAACAGACACAGATTGAAGTATCTTTGACGGATGGCGCCGGATCTGGGGTAAAAATTCCATTGAAGTTATCTGGGGATCTAAAGGGTTCAGCCCCCGTTATTTTGACGGGTCCAGCAGGCAGAGTCGAATTGCAGGAAGGTTTAATAATTGCCAAGCGCCATCTTCATTGTGCGACAGATGAGGCAAAAAAACTAAAATTAAAAACCGGGGATATTGTTTCCGTAAAGGTGGAAGGTGAGCGTGCGATTGTTTTTAATAACGTTATTGCGAGGGTAAAAGATGATTATAAACTTTCTATGCAGGTGGACACTGACGAAGGAAATTCCGCCGGTATTAACAAAATAGGCGAAGGATATATTATAAAATGATTCTCGTACTTAACTGCGGAAGCCAGTCGATAAAATGGAAATTATTTGATGAAAAATTAAAACTTCTTAAAAACAATAAGATAGAAATTTTAAATACGGAAAATTATCAAAATATTTTAGAAAATGAGTTAAAGAAAATAAGCGGACGGTATATCTCGCTGATAGGGCACAGGGTTGTACATAGCGGAGGAATTTTTAAGAGTCCTTTAAAAATAACCGAGCAAAATTTATCGGAATTAGAAAAAATAAATCATTTAGCTCCCCTGCATAATCCCTATAATATTTTAGGAATAAAGGCGTGCCAAAACATTTTTAAGGACGCTCCGCAATTTGCTATCTTTGATACAAAATTTTTTAAAGATTTGCCGGAAAAGGCACTTACGTATGCTTTGCCAGAAAATATTATAAAAGAGTTTGGATTCAGGAAGTACGGATTTCATGGCATTTCCCACGAGTACGTTGCTAAAAAAGCTTCAGAAGCGCTCAAGAAGCCCTACAGTAAGCTTAAAATTATAACATGTCATTTGGGAGGTGGAGCCAGTATAACCGCCATAAAGAATGGTAAGGTGATAGACACCTCAATGGGATTTACGCCGATGGAGGGATTGGTGATGATGACGAGGGCCGGAGACATGGATTCGGGAATTGTTTTGGAAATTGCCAAAAAATATGGGACAGAAAAAGTAGAAGAAATTTTAAATAAAGAAGCCGGCATAAAAGGAATTTGCGGAGAAGGAAATATGCTTTCGGTTTTGAAAATCATTTCAAAACCCGAAAGCCCTGAGCGAAGTCGAAGGGCAAAACTTGCTCTAGATGTTTTTGTTTATTCAATTCAAAAATATATAGGGAGTTATTATGCAATTTTAGGAGGTTGCGATGTTTTGGTTTTTACCGGTTCTATTGGGTCAGGCTCTGTTAAAATAAGAAATATGATATGCAAAAATTTAATTATATTGTCAAAATCAAAAGTTTTAGCAATTGAAACTGACGAAGAGTTGGCAATCGCGCAAAAAATTATAAAAATAAAATAATTAATAAATTTAAAATATGCAAAAACACTTCGACAAACTCAGTACGAACAAAAAGGGCTTCACAATTATAGAATTAATTGTGGTTATAGCCATTATTGCCGTGCTTGCGGCAATTGTGTTGGTAAATGTTACGCAATACATAAATAAATCAAAAAATGCTGCAATAAAAGCAAATTTGTCAGGATTAATAACGTCCGGCACGATTTATTTAACTGAGAATTCTGGCAGCTCGGGAGACAGTTGGATAAATAGTTCGGAGGTTACAAATATGTATGATGTCGTGTGGGGGTTAAATGTTGGCTTTGACTATCATGGTGATACTGAGTCGGACTCTTGGTGTGTTTGCGCGCCCTTGCACCCAAATGCCGGGGATTGCGACGGGAATGCTTATTGTTTCTTTTGCATTGATAGTGCGGGGAATAAGTTAGCGGCTGGAAGCGATGAAAATAGCAGCATGTGCAGTAATATGTGTGATGATGGCACTGTGAGCCCTACGCACCCATTTGTTTGTAGTTTATAATTTAATAAAATAATAATCTGACGCTAAAAAATGGAAAAACCAAAAAAAAATATATTGTGGTTCGATGAAATAGGGATTGAAGATGTGCCAAGAGTTGGCGGGAAAAATGCCTCACTGGGAGAAATGACAAAAACCGTTGTTCCACAAGGGGTGAATGTGCCCTTTGGTTTTGCCACAACAGCCGAAGCGTATTTTTATTTTTTGGAAAGTACGGGCTTAAACAAAAAAATAGAAGAAGCTCTAACGGGTTTAGATATTCATAATTTAAAACAGTTGGCTGAAAAAGGTAAAACCGTAAGAGATTTAATTTTAAATTCTCAACTGCCCCAAGAATTAGAGCAGGAAATTGTTTTATCTTATAAAAAATTATCTGAAAAATATCAATCAGAAGCGACGGATGTTGCTGTGCGTTCTTCAGCTACCGCCGAAGATTTACCCGGAGCAAGTTTTGCGGGTCAGCAAGAAACATATTTAAACATAGTGGGACCAGAAAACCTTTTGTTGGCAGTTAAAAAATGTTTTGCCTCGCTTTTTACGGATAGAGCCATAGTTTACAGACAAGAAATGGGATTTTCTCATACAAAAGTTGGGTTGTCTGCTGGAATCCAAAAAATGGTAAGGTCTGACCTGGGTGCTTCTGGAGTTATGTTTTCTTGCGACACAGAATCTGGGTTTGGTGACGTTGTTTTAATAAATGCCAGCTATGGATTAGGAGAAAATGTGGTACAAGGGCGTGTTGAGCCTGACCAATATTATGTTTTTGAAACAACTTTGAAAAAAGGATTTAAGCCGGTAATTGAAAAAAAGATTGGTTCAAAGCTGGTGAAAATGATTTATACCGGAAACCCAAAATTACCGGTGAAAAATGTTGCAACAGCAAAAAAAGAAAGAGAGAATTTCGTTTTAAATAATGACGAAATATTGGCGCTTGCCAAGTGGTCTATAATTATTGAAGATCATTACCATAAATCCATGGATATGGAGTGGGCAAAAGACGGTAGAGATGGAAAATTATATATTGTTCAAGCTCGGCCAGAAACGGTCCAAAGTAGAAAAAATTTAAAGGTTTTAGAGGATTATATTTTATCCGCCAAAGGCGGACCAGCCTCCGGCTGGAAAGTTTTGGTAAATGGGATGAGCGTGGGAAGTAAAATTGGATCCGGAAAAGCAAATAAAATTTTGAGCGTAAAAGATATAGAAAAATTTAAAAAAGGAGAAGTTTTGGTTACAAAAGCAACGGACCCGGACTGGGTGCCGGCAATGAAATTGGCTTCGGCTATTGTTACAGACTCCGGCGGAAGAACTTGCCATGCTGCAATTGTGGGAAGGGAATTGGGAGTTCCGGTAATTGTGGGTTCTGGAAACGGAACAAAAATAATAAAATCCGGGCAAGAGATCACAATAGACTGTTCGCAAGGAGAAGAGGGAAAAGTTTATGAGGGAATAATCCCGTTTGAGATTAAAAAAACAGACATTTCTAATATTGCCAAAACAAAAACAAAAATTTTGATGAATGTGGGCGAGCCATCAAACGCTTTTAATTTAAGTTTTATTCCAAATGACGGAGTGGGATTGGCCAGAGAAGAATTTATTATTATAAATTCTATAAAAGTTCACCCAAACGCTTTAATAAATTATAAGACCTTAAAGCCGGCATTAAAAAAGAAAATTGATGCGTTGACCTTAGGTTACGACGATAAGGTCCAGTTTTATATCGATAAATTAGCAGAAGGCATTGGAATAATAGGCGCGGCATTTTACCCAAAACCCGTTATTGTAAGATTTTCAGATTTTAAAACTAACGAATATCGCTCGTTGTTGGGAGGAGAGGCTTATGAGCCAGAAGAAGAAAATCCAATGATTGGGTTTCGCGGAGCATCAAGATATTATGATAAAGGATTTAAAGACGCATTTGTTTTAGAATGTAAGGCAATGAACAAAGTTCGCGGAGAATTTGGTTTAGACAATGTTATCCCAATGGTTCCATTTTGTAGAACATTGGATGAAGGTAGGAAGGTTGTTGAAATAATGGCAGAAAATGGATTAAGGCGAGAACCCCATTCCGCTCCGCAGGGCGGAGCTTCTCGGGGTGACATAAATCTTAAGCCACTTAAGATTTATGTCATGTGCGAGATTCCGGCAAATGTAATTTTAGCAGAAAAGTTTTTGGAGATTTTTGATGGATTTTCAATTGGCTCAAACGATTTAACTCAATTAACTTTGGGACTAGATAGGGATAACGGAAGTTTATCGGCGATTGGTAATGAAAAGAACGAAGCAGTAAAGGAGCTTATTGAAGAAGCAATAAAAGTATGCCAAAATAACAACAAGTATATTGGCATTTGTGGACAAGGTCCAAGCGACTTTCCGGACTTTGCCCAATTTTTAGTAGAGAAGGGAATTGAGTCAATTTCGTTAAACCCAGATTCGGTTCTGAAAACCAAAATAGCGATAGCGAATACAGAAAAAAAATTACAAACCAAATAAAATTTTAACAATTATAAATGAGTTACGATATTATAACTTTTGGTTCTGCTGCGCAGGACATACACGTAAAATCTAAGGCGTTTAGGATTTTAAAAGACGAAAAAGACTTCGCGACAGGCGAGGGGATTTGCCTTGCTTTGGGCTCTAAGATTGATGTGGAGGATATTATTTATACAACTGGTGGAGGTGGGACAAATACGGCCGCTACGTTTGCGAAACAGGGGTTTAGAACAGCTTTTTGCGGAGCAATAGGGATTGACCTATCTGGATTGGAAATTGTGCGAGAATTGAAGCATTTAAGAATAGACACAAGGTTTGTTGTAAAAAACAAAGAAAAGCACACTAACAGCTCAGTAATAATCTCTAATGTTGGGGAAGATAGAACAATATTGGTTTATAGGGGGGCTTCTGATTTATTGGGTAAAAGTAATATTCAATGGAAAAAAATAAAAAAAGCGAAATGGTTTTATATTGCTCCGTTAGCTGGAACGTTAGCCGATAATTTTGAAGATATTGTTAATTTTGCTTATGAAAATAAGATAAAAATTGCGGTAAATCCGTCGAAACAGCAATTGTCGATGTCGGCAGAAAAATTAAAGAGTATTTTACAAAAAGTGGATGTTTTATTTTTGAACCAAGAGGAGGCATCATTTTTAACAAAAATTCCGTTCGAAGACGAGCAAGAAATTTTTAAAAAGATCGATGAGATATGCCCAGGCGTTGCTGTTATGACAAAAGGTGGAGAGGGAACTGTTGTCTCTGATGGAAAATATATTTATAGCGCCAAACCTAATCCAGAAAGAAAAATTGTTGATACAACCGGAGCAGGAGATTCGTTTGCCGCCGGATTTTTATCTGAATATATAAGACAGAACAAGGATATTGAAAAAGCCATTCAGTTAGGGCTTGCCAATTCAGAAGCTAATCTTTCAGAGGTTGGTGCGAAAACCGGTATTTTAGATAAAAATTCAAAATTTGAAAGGGCCGAAGTGTTAAAGGAAGAATGTGGTAAAAATAATTTATGCATAACAAAATAGGGATATGAAGACAATTAAACATTATTTAGAAAAAGCGCAGAAGGAGAAGTTTGCCATAGGCCAATTTAATTTTTCTGATTTTACCCAAATGAAGGCAATTGTTTCTGCTGGAGAAAAGCTAAAATCGCCAATCATTTTGGGAACTTCGGAGGGCGAAAGTAAGTTTTTTGGTTTGCAGGAAGCCGTTGCATTGAGGGATATTATCAGAAAAAAGACCGGCCTGTCAATATTCCTTAATTTAGATCATGGGAAGTCCTTCGAGTATTTAAAAGAAGCCATTGACGCCGGTTATGACATGGTGCATTTTGATGGCTCAAAAATGCCTTTAGAGGAAAACATAAAAACTGCTAAAGAGGTTGTAAAATATGCCAAGAAAAAAGGAGTTTTAGTGGAGGGAGAAGTGGGCAGAATAGGCACGGATTCATCAAAACTTTATTCGGAAAAATTTGAAATAAAAGAAGAAGATTTAACTAAGCCCGAAGATGCCGAAAAATTTGTAAAAGAAACAAAAGTAGATTTATTAGCGGTGAGTATCGGGACATTCCATGGAATTGATATTTCCGGTGTATGTCCCAATTTAAGATTGGATATATTAGAGAAAATAAAGGGGAAAATGGGTAAAATGGGTCTGGTTTTACACGGCGGTTCTGGGACTCCAGAGGACGACATAAAAGAGGCAATAAACCGCGGGATTGTTAAAATAAACATTAATACCGAATTAAGAGTAGCTTTTTCCGGGAACTTAAGAAGGTTTTTAGATAATAACGTTGAGGAAGTTGTTCCATATAAATTTTTAGCGCTTGCAAAAAATTCTGTCGAGAAGGTTACAGAGTTAAAGATAAAAATGTTTGGCAGTGAAAACAAGGCACAGTAACGTTGGGCTATTTACAAGATAGAAATTATATATTATATTGGTAGTATTAGGTTAAACGCTGAGCAACGGCTCTTTTTTTAACCCAAAATTATTAAACAACAAAAAATGGCTAAGATAAAATTAGAAAGAGAAAAATGTATCGGATGTGGATCGTGTCAGGCATTATGCCCAAAGTATTTTGAGCTAACAGATGATGGAAAATCTCATATTAAAGGTTCCGCAAAGCAGGATGTAGAGGAATTAGAAGTAGAGAAAATAGAATGTGCAGAATCAGCGGTAGAAGCATGTCCTGCGCAATGCATTTATATAGAGAAGTAAGATAATTATAATAAATTAAAATGATTTCATTATCAGCAAAAATTAGGAAGGAAAAAGGTAAAAAAACTAGCGTTTTAAAGGAGGCGGGCAGAATTCCTGCTGTTGTTTATGGCCACGAAATAAAGAACGTTTCGATAGACATCGACTATAAAGAATTTCAAAAAGTTTTAAGAGAGGCCGGCGAAAGCTCATTAATAGAGCTTAGTGTAGAAGGGGAGAAAGAGAAAAGGCTGGTTTTGGTCCATGACTTGCAAAGAAACCCAGTAAGCGATAAATTTATACATATTGATCTTTTTGAAACGTCCGCCAAAGAAGAGGTTGAGGTGGAAATCCCGTTGGTTTTTGAAGGAACATCTTTGGCTGTAAAAGACTTGGGGGGAACTTTGGTTAAAAACATTCCAGAGCTAAAAATAAAAGCTTTACCTCAAAATATTCCTCATGAGATTAAGGTCTCGATAGATAGTCTGAATACATTTGAAGACCACATTTTAGTAAAAGACTTAATTCTACCAAAAGATATTAAAGTTTTTGCAAAACCGGAAGAAATTGTAGTTTCGGTGGCCGAGCCGGAAAAAGTTGAAGAAGAGTTGGCAAAAGAAATTGAAGAAAAAGTTGAAGATGTTGAGAAGGTGGAGAAAGAGAAGAAAGAAGATGATGTTGTTGAAGATGGACCAGAGGAAAAGAAACAGGCAGAGCCAAAAAAATAAATCCTACAGCATAAATTTTAAAAAACTACGGTTTGCGCCGTAGTTTTTTTAGTCTAAGAGTTTGAAAATAAAATATAATAAGATATAATAATTATAGAAATGAAAATATATCATAAAGCATTATTAATCTCATTGGTTATTAGTTTGTTCGCCTTGATGGGCGGTGTTGTTTTTGCTACCGATTTAGGGACGCAGTGCGCTACGGTTTCTCAATCAGCTGCGGGGTGTCCCAATTTAAGCGCAGCTGAGTGTAAAACACTATTACAACAATGCGCAGACTATTACGACCAGCAATCGGCACAATTGGCTCAAGACCTTACAAAAACATCTGCTCAAAAAAATACGCTTCAAGCCCAAATAAATTCTTTAAAAAGTAAAATTAACGGTTTGGAGGCAGATATTAATAAGAGCACAGTTATAGTAAAAGATTTAAATATACAAATAACCGATACGCAGGATTCTATAGTTAGAACATCCTCTGATATTGAGGATTCGCAAAACCAATTGGCAGCCATTCTAAGATCTGTATATGAGGAAGACAAAAAACCGTCTTTTATCATTTTACTTGAGGGTAGTCTTTCTGATTTTTTTAGCAACTTAGCATATTTAGACGGTCTTAACTCAAAAGTTAGCGAGCTTTTAGATAATACAAGAAATCTGAAGTCCTATCTAGAAGGCCAACAAGTAAAAATGAGCGATAATGTCGATCAGCTTCAAAAAACTATAGCATTGCAAACATTACAGAAAAAACAAAACGAGCAAAATCAGCAACAGCAAAACCAATATTTAAAGCTGACGGAAGCGCAGTACCAGCAACAATTAAAAGACAAGCAGGACGCCGATAAAAAATCTGCTGCAATTAAGGCCATGCTTTTTCAGACGGTTGGGGTCTCGAAGGTGCCAACGTTTGGAGAAGCATTGGAAGTCGCTAAAATCGCTGCTGGTTCGGTTGGAATAAGACCAGCGTTCTTATTGGCGATAATAAGCCAGGAGTCTGCGATTGGTAGAAATGTCGGCCAGTGTATGTTAACAGATGCTACAACTGGGGCTGGTAAGAAAATTTCTACGGGAGCTGCAATAATAAGAGTTATGAAGCCCACAAGAGATGTCCAGCCGTTTATACAAATTACAACATCTGTAGGAAAAGATCCTTATAATACTCCGGTTTCTTGTTGGATTCCGGCATATGTTAGTGGTGTTCCGACCGGTTGGGGAGGAGCGATGGGCCCTGCTCAGTTTATTGCTTCGACATGGAATTTATTCGCCGACAGGTTGAAAGCGTTATTGGGTCGAACCGCAGATCCATGGGCCATTAGAGATTCTTTTACAGCTTCAGCAATGTATCTCGCTGATTTAGGAGCCTCTGCTCAAACAGCCGCAAAAGAAAGCAACGCCGCCTCAAGATATTATGGAGGATCGTCATCCTACGCGCGAAGCGTAATGAACAGAGCCAGTTGCATACAAACCTTTATTGATAACGGCACAATGTCTGATAGTTGTGAGAATTTGATATTTTAGTAAATAACGAATAATAAAAAATCCGTCATAGGGCGGATTTTTAGTTGAGGTAAAAAACAGGTAGCGGCTCTTGACACGGATTTAATAATGTGCTAAGATACAAACGTTAACGATTTAACAAAAAACTGCCCAGAAAATTGATAGTCATAAGTTTCAAGAATTTCAGAATTCAGTTTAAGCGAGAAATCACTGTAAACAACAGAAAACAATAAATGATTATCAGTTTCCTGGACAGTTAGACGTTCTGCCTTTCGTGGGAACGAGGTTGAGTAAAGTCTCTCCATGTTTGGCCGATATCGGTGTTGCGCAATTAGTGGGGTTGAGTAAAGCCCGACGCATATCCGATGGGGACACAAAAAAGATCCCCGTCAGCTGTCCTAAGTTCTTTTTTTTGATGGTGTCTGATGGGTCAGGTGTAGCTGGATCTTCCAGCTAGTATGGTTGCTCGAGCAGCCATGGGAAGGCTTTCCAGCCGCGCTATATGGGCGGGGCAGCAGAGAGAATGGCGATGCGCATCGTCAAAACTCTTTGGGAGGTTCATGGGGAGACCTGCCTGCAAATCGCTGTTTCGCGGACAGCGGAGGAACAGGGAAACAACCCAGCAAAAAAAATCCCAAATTCCCATCAGAGCACAATGGCGGCCCGTCGAGTTTTCTCTCAAAGAAAACCTACGTGGCCGCCTCTTTTTTTACTAAAAAATCAGCCAAAAGGCTGATTTTATTTATACAAGCTACTCGCTATAAGCTATTTACCTTCGAAATGCTTTTACAATTGGTTCTAAATCTCCATTAACGATTGATTCTAGGTTGTGCCAGCTCTTATTAATGCGGTGGTCCGTGATTCTGTTTTGAGGATAGTTGTATGTTCTTATTTTTTCAGATCTTTTTGCCCAGCCAATCTGGTCTCTTCTTTCTGATGACAATTTTGATAAATCAGATTCTTCTTGCTGGCGCAAAAGACGCGCAGCCAAAACAGTCATTGCGGTTTCTTTATTTTGTTGTTGGTTTCTTTCTGTTTGACACGTTACCACTAATCCCGATGGTATATGGGTAATACGAATAGCGGATTCTGTTTTATTAACATATTGACCTCCGGCGCCCGATGACCTATAGGTGTCTATTTTTAAATCGCTTGGGCTTATGTTTATTTCAGTTTTTTTCGGCTTCAATAAAACAGCAACAGTAGCGGTAGAGGTGTGAACCCTACCTTGTTTTTCTGTTTTTGGGATTCTTTGTACTCTATGCACTCCGCCTTCGTTTTGTAATTCGTCATAGGCGCCATCTCCAGATAATTCAAAAACAATTTCTTTGTATCCGCCGATTGTTGAATTATTAGAGTCTAAAACCCTTTCTTTCCAGCCCCTTTTTTGGCCGTATTTTGTGTACATTCTATATAAATCTGCAGCAAAAAGTCCAGCCTCATCTCCGCCCTGCCCGGCGCGTATCTCAATAATCGTGGCCTGCTTTTCAGACCTACTTTCTTCTTCTGGAATTTCCGGCTTATAATTTTTCCAATCCTCGGCTGTAAATTTTGAGAAATCTGGTTGGTCATTCATATTTAGAAAGTATAGCAATTTTTTACAAGATTTTCAACACAGTGAACGCTCCTGTCGTGAAAAGTACGCTATAGCGTACTTTTCACGACAGGAGAAAATCAGCCTTGATTTTGAAAATAGGAAGTGGTAGAAATAAATCAGCACATTTCACAAGGAGATCCTATGAACAGATATATTGTGGTCGGAAAAGAAGGCGTAAAGACTGGGGTATTTGATGCTCAGTGGACGACGGTTTATCGGCAAATATTTGCCGAAAGCGACGTAGAGGCAAAAAGGCAGATGGACCAGATGAAACATATCAACGACAAAGAGCTTTTTAAGTTCATTAGTTGAAAGGAGAAAAAATGGCTAACTATGAAGCTATCGCATATCGTTTAGTGCGAGGGAGACTGAGAAGAAGAAAGAAAAGTTTTAGGGCATCTTGGCATCAGCAAGCGCTGGATATTGCCGAAAAACTCTTTAAGGGAGACCTACTAATAAAGAGGGGGCATCTTAGGGTGGTCAAAACGCGCAAGATTATTTATTCTTACTATTCCGTTGATCCATAGTTTTGTTCGCCGGTGACGCTTGTTGCGTCACTTTTTATTGTGAGGTGCGAGCTATTGCTATGATTAAAAAAACATGGTAATATTCTGATATACAAAAATATAATAAAAATTATGAAACAAGGAATTCATCCAAAGTATTACCCTAAGGCAGGTGTCCATTGCGCATGTGGCAATGATTTTAATGTTGGATCAGCAAAAGAATTTATAGAAACTGAGGTTTGCGCCAAGTGCCATCCATTTTATACCAAACAGGAAAAGGTTATGGACACAATGGGAAGGGTACAGAAGTTTAAAGAAAGAGCGGCAAAAAAAATAGTAAAAGTTAAAAGGGTTAAAAATCCAAGAGCGAAGAAAGGAGAAAAATAACCCGACAAAAGAGCTTAGCGCATTTTGACGGGTAATGGGAAAGTGAAAGTTTCGCCAGCCGGGACTTGTATAGATAAGTAAGTTCGCTCTCGCGCCCTTACATGCCTATATGCAATCTTTCCAAAAATAAATAAATGCCAAAAGAAGATTTTAAGTTGAGCGTAGAGGAAATGGAAGCAGCTGGTGTTAACTTTGGACACAAGGTTTCAAAATTGCATCCTAAAATGAAGCAGTATGTTTCTGGAATAAAAAACAATGTGCAGATTTTTGATTTAGAAAAAACAGCAGACGAGCTCGCAAAAGCATTATCGTTTATTTCTAAAACTGTTTCTGATGGAAAATCTATAGTTTTTGTAGGAACAAAAATACAGTTAAGGGCCCTGGTGCAGGCCGGAGCAGAGGAGTGCGGAGTGCCGTATGTTACAGAAAGATGGCTTGGAGGAACATTTACTAATTTTGAAACTATACAAAAAAGAGTTAGTTACTTTAAAGATTTAGAAAGAAAAAGAGGGGCAGGCGAGCTGGAAAAATATACAAAAAGAGAGCGCTTAGATTTTGATAGAGAAATAGCAATCTTAAAAACAAAATTTGAAGGCGTAAGAAATATGTCTAAATTACCGGACGCAGTGCTTATTTTTGGATTAGATAAAGATTTAACTTGCGCCAAAGAAGCGAAGAGAAAAGGCATTAAAATTATTGCGATAGTTGACACAAATGTAAACCCGGACATAGTTGATTATCCTATTCCGGCAAACGATGATGCAATTTCTTCGATTAGATATATAATAGATAAAGTGAAGGAAGTTGTATTGAGCTCAAAAAAGATAATTAAAGAATAAAAGCGCTATGGTTACGATCGACCAAATAAAACAATTAAGAGAGGAGACCGGAGTCTCACCCACGGAAATTAAAAAAGCCCTAGAGGAAACGAAGGGTGACACTGAAAAAGCCAAAGAGTTGTTAAGGATTCGCGGGAAGGCCGTGTTGAATAAAAAATTATCAAGAGAAACAAAGTCCGGACTTATCGAAACGTATTTGCATTCCAGTTTAAAAACTGGTGTATTATTGGACATAAGATGTGAGTCTGATTTTGTTGCAAAGTTACCCGATTTTAAAGATTTAGCTCACGAAATTTGTCTTCAAATTGCCGCAATGAAACCGTTGTTTGTTTCGGAAGAAGAGATTCCCGAGGAATTTTTAGATGGAGAAACAAAAATCTACAAGGAACAAATTAAAGATTCAGGTAAACCGGAGAATATCGTAAAACAAATATTAGAGGGGAAATTACAAAAATATAAGAATGAAATTTCCTTGTTATCACAGGCTTGGATCAAAGACGACTCGAAAACAATAAAAAATATTATTGAAGATACGGTTGCCAAAGTAGGAGAAAAAATAGAAATAAAAAAGTTTGCGAGATACGAGATATAAAGTAGTGTTATTCCCGCGAAAGCGGGAATCCAGAGTGTTTATTGCGCCCCTGGATTCCCAATCAAGTTGGGAATGACAAATAACTAATGTTAGAGTTGATATTATTTGTCATTTTTGTAATCAGTCTTGGTGGAATATTATTTATTTTGGCGCGGAAAATCCCGGATGTAATTTTGTTACCACAGAATGGTGACACAGGAATTAAAAATCATAAAGTTGTCGCTGGCGCAAGCAATAAGGTTAAAAGTTTTTTTATTTTTTTTGAAAAACAGATATTTCTGCACAAGCTACTTTCTTGGATAAAGGTGATAACATTGAAAATAGAAACAAGGGTTGATATTCTTTTACATAGAATAAGAAAGAAAGCGCAGGAAACTGATAAGAAAATAAAAGATAAAAAGTAGGTTTGCCTCTTTAGCTTAGTGGCAAAGCAGCGGTTTTGTAAACCGCAGACGTCAGTCCGATTCTGACAAGAGGCTCAATAGGTATTAGGTTCAAGTCATGTAGTTGGCTCTTTAAATTTGTGGTATAATTGTGAAATGAGCCATAATTCATATCACAAAAAAGAATATAGAAAAAAACAAAGTGCAATAACAAAGGCTAATTGGAAGAAAGGTGTTTTTGATTTTACACGAAAAAGAGAAAAAAGGATTTGTGGCAGAAATGGATGTGGTAGAAAATTTGAGGCTATATATAGCGACCCCAAAATTTATTGTTCGCAAAGCTGTTCAGCTATTGTGAATAACGCCAAGAGAGGTCCGATGTCCGCGGAGCAGAAAATAAGAATTGGCAAAGCGCTAAGGGGAAGAAAAAACCCACGTGCTGGGGAAATAATAGTCCCGAGAGTTGAGATTATTTGTGCTAACACAAAATGTAAAAAGGTATTTTTAGTGGAGAGATGGAAGAAGAGAAAATATTGCAGTAATCAGTGCACAATGGCGGTCGTTGGTGGAAAGCCGACCTCACCGAGGGCTTCACGCGGGAAAGCAGGAATTAGAAAAGACATTAGTAAAACGATTTATTTTTATAGTCGGTGGGAAGCAAATTTTGCAAGGTTGCAAAATTATTTGGGTGTTAAATGGGAATACGAGCCGAAGACCTTTGATTTAGGTTCGCAAAATTACACGCCGGATTTCTATCTCCCGAAATCTAATACATATATTGAAGTAAAAAATTTCCTTTGGAAGTATTCAAAAATAAGGGACGAAAAATTTAGGAAGTTGTTTCCAGACATAAAATTGCAGTTGCTCTTGAAGGAAGACTATCAAAAATTAGAAAATAAATATTCAGAATTAATTCCCAACTGGGAATTTAGAAATAGCCCGTTTAATGTAAATTAAATTTTATGCCCGAAAAATTTGAGTCACAAAAAAGTGAAACACCGGAAGTGGAAAGAGAACAAGCTCCTGAGGCAGTGGAATTATCGGGAAAAGATTTAGTTAAGCTGTTTTCAAGTAATGAATTAAAAGGTGCCTTAAAAATAGCTGGCGAAACAACAGCAATCACAGGTCGCGAAACTGGGTTCAGGTTGGCAATTCTTCCCAACAAACAATTGCTTGTTGGGAACATTGTGGCAGGGTCTTCTGAAGCCATCAGATATGATTATCAGGATATTATAAAGGACGCTGGCGAAGACGATATTGAATCTGAGCAACACCCAAATATACGATTTCATTTTCACCCAGAAGCTGATGGTATTCTTATGCCATCAGCGGGGGATATGGAAGAGAGCGATTTGCAGGGAGTGTGCCAAATTAAGGAAAACGGAGATATTGATATACTCCTATTACAGTCGGAAAACTTTGTTTCACGGGGCGAATTAATAGAAAATATCGAATTATTTCACAGTGAAGTAGATCAAAAATTTAGAGAAGGAGGCTTTCTTAAAAGGACAGATTATATGGATATGGAGCTTGCTAAAATTTTGGAAAGCAATGGATTCAATAATTGTTTTATTGCTTATAAAAAAAGAAATGATGGGTATGCTCTAACAAGGGTAGCAATGGAAAAAATAAAAAATTTTGGGAAAGTAAAATTGACCGCAAAAAATTAATAAGGATAAAGTACAAATATTATTATGGTGGAAAAGATAGAGCAACGAGATAATCAAGAAGCAGACCCGATTCCAGAGAGTTTGACAGACGAAGAACTTGTGGAAAAAATTAAAGAGACTAGTCGCGATTCTGAAAGAGTGCATGACGACATGCATCGATTTATTCACTTTGATTATCCAGAAACTGATGAGGGGCGTAGATTTGTTGGAGTGGCAGAAATGCCTATTGAAGAGCAAATAAAACAATTCCCAAAACTTTTTGAAGCAATGGATGGATTCCATCGACGCGACAGAGAGGCTTGGCCAAGGTACTTGCGGTACCAGCAGGAATACGGTCGAAGAAAGGGAAGAGATTATTTTCAAGAAAAATTCGGCGATAAACTTGATAGATTATTCAGGGAGGTCCATGGGCTTCCCTTTAAAGAAGAAGGAAAGTCCGCGCAATTAACCGAACAAGAAAAAGAGGCAAAAACAAGAGAGATGAATGAATTGAATGGTCAGTATAAAGAAGCGAGTGGAACTGAGTATGATTTCATTGATGTTAGAGAGGAGTTGCAAGAGAGCAAGGGTGGGTTGGGAATAAAAATTGATTTTGAGGAAAAGACTTGACAATGATTTATTTTCAGATAAGATGTAATATATAGTGAGTAGTTTGTAGTGAGTAGAATAATAAAATTAAATTTTAAATTCTGCAACAAAATTTAATTTAAAAATTAAGACTTTATAAAATGTCCGCGAAAATATTTTTGCAAAAGAATATTTTCGCGGGTGTTTTTTTCAACGCCAGCTGGCGTTGTCCCGCGAAGCTTTAGCGAAGTGGGACAGAAAGTTCTGGAAGGAGAGCATATTGAAAAATAAACTCAGTCAAATAATTTCTGGTCCAAGCCAGAAATTGAGATCCTTTGGATTTTATTTGGCTAGAGCAAATATGGAGTTGAATTTTAAAACCATTTTAAAATTCAACAAACCCGCCAAAAATTTGCAAAGCAAATATTTAGGCGGGCAAGTAAACAACCAAATTAGTTTTTTAAAGTTGTTTCGAATTATCCTGCGTAGCTTCGAAAGAAGCGAAGTGGGAACACATTAGTAGTTTATTCTAAAACTAGATTCAAACCAAATAATGTTTATTTGAGAGTTTGATCCTAGCTCAGGGTGAACGCTGGTAACGTGGATACCGGCATGCAAGTCACGGGGGCCGCAAGGCAACCGGCGAACGGCTTAGTAACACGTGGGTACATACCCTAAACTGGAGTACAGCTCGTCGAAAGACGGGGTAATTCTCCATAGCACCGCAAGGTTAAAGCAGCAATGCGGTTTAGGAATGGCCTACGGCCTATCAGATAGTTGGCGAGGTAAAGGCTCACCAAGTCTATGACGGGTAGGGGGCGTGAGAGCGCGATCCCCAAGAATGGCACTGCGACACGGGCCATACTCCTACGGGAGGCTGCAGTCGAGAATCTTCCGCAATGGACGAAAGTCTGACGGAGCGACGTTACGTGAATGAAGACGCTCTTCGGAGTGTAAAGTTCTTTTCTCTGGGAGGAAACCGCAAGGTTGACAGTACCAGAGGAATAAGGGGATCCTAATTCTGTGCCAGCAGGAGCGGTAATACAGAATCCCCAAGCGTTACCCGGATTTATTGGGCGTAAAGGGTTCGTAGGTGGTACAGTAAGT
>Ga0265595_1000896_pt1 | contig 24715 bp, 25 predicted proteins | sample saktaG_15_FD_190148 | JGI IMG/M metagenome (GOLD analysis project Ga0265595, IMG submission 190148) | Saline water microbial communities from Sakinaw Lake, British Columbia, Canada - sak_2013_06_06_50m | ecosystem: Environmental > Aquatic > Non-marine Saline and Alkaline > Saline ...
CTTGATCATCTCCTCACCTCCACTATCAATGGGTTGTTCCCCATATGATAGCAGAGAATGGCTAGGTGGGTTCATTTTCAATTGTCAAAGTTCGGCTGGGTGGGCTCAGTTTATTTTAGCAAAAACACACGGAAGTAACCGGAGACTTTGTCATGAGCGTGCAAGTCTCTCATGATTTTCAAGATACGTATGATTCTGCAACAATTATGGTCATGAAAGATTTTCAAGTATGGGCTAAAGCATGCTTTGAAAAAACAGACTTTAGTACGCACGCTGTAGTTAGTGTAGTGACAAATCATACCTCAGACGACGCAAATGGATGCAACATCGACGGGAATACTGTGTGGTTAAAGGTTGCGAGAGTAGACAATTCATTTTCTTTCCATTATTCATTAGATGGGGACAAATTCTTTATGACGAGGTTTTTCAATCTCCCAGTCGAGAAGACAATTAAAGTTGGGCTTGTCGCGCAAGCACCGACAGGCAAAGGTGGAAACCGTTTTTTTGAGAACTTTTCTCTAGAACAAAAGACAGTGAAAAATATTCGATATGGAAAATAGGTTACGAAATATGTGGCGATTCCAATCCGTAAAGGCGGCCCAACAAGCGTTTGCACCCGACAACCTACCGCTCGGTTTTTCAACGGCTCTGCGCCATCCAAAACACTTTTAATTGGGGTGAGTCTTGCTGGCCCGGTTGCGGGTGAAACGCGGCGTTAGCCCGCTCTGCTCAATGCGACAGGGAGGGTGTGCCGCACTCCCATCAGAGCACCGTGCGCCGCGAAGGTTACTGTCGGTTTCACGATCATTTCGTCGCGGGTCTGTTCAGGGAACCGTTGCGGTTGGAGCTGTGATCGGTTCAGGAGCAGGCGGCTCGCGCAGCCCTGGTACAGGTGAAAACACGAGACAGGCAACGCTCAGGAGTGGGCCGGCCACGGCGACCAGCAGAGTCGCCTGCAACCCGATAGTCTCTCCCAGTATGCCGCCAAGCAAGAAACCCAGAGGTGCGACACCCCATGTCACAAATCGCAGACTCGCCGTCACACGCCCCTGAAACTGATTGGGCGTAATCGCCTGACGCAGACTCACTGTGTTGACGACATACACGACTACGGCGAATCCCCACAGCGCTTCTGCGATGACGATGAGCGGCACGGCGATCCAGAACTGCCGACCCGAGAGCGGAATCGCCAATACTGCGAGGGTGACGATAATCTGTGCTCCCACGATGACCGGCCCCAGGCCCAGCCATTTCACCAAACGTTCTGCAAAGAGCGAGCCTAGCAAGCCGCCGACGCTTCCTACTGCATAAATGCTGCCGAGGATCACTGGTGAAATCCCCAGTCCGCGCGTGGCATAGAGCACGAACACGGCGAGGTGCACATCAACGAAGAAATTCGTCGTCACGCTGGCGAGAGCAAAGGCACGCAATATCGGGTTAGAAAACACCAGCCGCAGTCCCTCACGAATCTCGACCAGAAGGTTGCGCGAGTCGTCGGTTGGGGGGGGCTTGAGTTCTGGCGTGCCAATCCATGTCAGGGATAACGCCGACACTAGAAAGGACAGAGCATCCGCAGCAATCGCGAGAGGCGCGGTCACCAGTTGAACGAGACCACCGGCCAGTCCAGGTCCGCCGATTTCGGCAATCGAGGCGGTCACCTGCAGCTTGCTGTTCCCTTCCACCAAACGATCACGCGGCACAAGGGTAGGCAGATAAGCGGCATAGGCTACATCAAAAAAGACATTCATGATGCCAACCAAAAAGCCCACAACGTAAAGGTGCTCCATCCGCAGAATGCCAGCCACAGCGGCAAGCGGAATGAGACCCAGGAGCACAGTGCGTCCGAGATCAGCCATAACCATGACCGGGCGGCGGCGTAGGCGGTCTACCCAGGCACCCACAAGAAGCCCAATCAACAACCAGGGGATGTATTGCACAGTACCGAGAATCCCCATTTGCAGCGGAGTCGCGTTAAGCGTCATGGCAGCCACGAGCGGTATCGCCAGGAGAGTAACTTGAGAACCAAGAAGGGAGATTGTCTCGCCGGCCCACAGCTTGAGGAAATCAGGATGGCGCCACAGCCCTGTTAAATGCTTTTGCATCATGGTGATCTACCCCCCCCCGTTGCGTTTTTTCGTATAACCTGTTATAATTGTTTTGCAGGTTATATTCTAGCACAGAAAAGATAACCCGTCAAGTAGTTTTTGAGGGTTATAAGGAGAACGCTATGTTTAACTCCCAAGTCGCTGACTCTGACGGGGAATCCGGCCCCCTGTGCCTGGAACTTGCCAATACTTTGCGCTGGCACGCCAGTGCCCATCCAGAGGAGACACTTCATTCGTATGCGAACCTGGTGACATGGGCGCAGGGAGTGGGGCTCGTATCAAACCACGAGGCGCAGAAACTGTTCCGCGATGCGGCTGACCAACCTGCAGAAGCCAGCTGGGTGCTCAAGCGGGCCACTGCCCTGCGGGAGACCATTTACCGTATCTTCGTAGCGCTGATTCATGAGAAATCGCCAGCGGAAGCCGACCTGGCTGAACTGAACAACACGCTCACAAAAATGACCGGTGGGGCGCGTATTGTTAAAACGGCGGAGGGGTTTGCATGGGATTGGGACGTAGACGAGGATGCGCTGGACTCGCTGATCTGGCCGATTGCGCTCTCGGCGGCGGAATTGCTGCTCTCTGAGGAGCGTAAGCGCGTAGGACAGTGTGCTGACGATCGTGGCTGCGGCTGGCTATTCCTAGATAACAGCAAGAACCACAGCCGCCGCTGGTGTGATATCAATGATTGCGGCAACCGAGCCAAGCAACGCCGACACTACGAGCGAACGCGCAAGCACACGTAAACCAGGCACCGCGAATATCAAATCAACAGGGGCGTTTCGTCGCTGGCGGATGAACGATACGCCGCCCAAGCATTGTTAGGCCACCCTGCCTCATCGAGGGGATGGAAGAAACATCAAGGCGCGACTCGCGGGGCAAGCAACCTCAACAGGGATCAAAGGACGAATCGAAAGTCAAGCAGGGGCGACTCGCAGGGGAAACTTAACATCAACGAATGGCGGTGGCCTTAGTCGGGCGGCGTTACGCCTGTGGGCTTGGGCGGGGCGGCCTAACAAGGGGATGAAGCCGACCGCGCTTCGCGCGGGTTAACGTGGGGCTCTCTGCCAGCGTGTCGTTCTGGTTAACGTGGCGTGCCTTGTCAGTGACCGCGCGGCGGCTTATCCCCAGGCCGTTGGGCGGCACAAGGGCGGCGTTGGGCAACCATAATAGAGCTATATGTGTTAAAGGTGCAGCATGAGTTTTGCAATCGAAACATACGAGTTATCAAAATCCTATGGCCAGGTGCGCGCTGTTGACTCGGTCAATCTGCGCGTGGGGTTGGGGGAAATCTATGGCTTTATTGGGCTTAACGGCGCGGGCAAGACGACGACCATCCGCGCCTTATTAGGCATGGTCCGTCCAAGCGCGGGGTCGGTGAGGGTGTTGGGGCAGGCTGCCGGGCCAAACGGACGTGGGCCGTGGCGGCGCGTCGGTCACCTGGTTGAAAGGCCCACCGCCTATCCCGAATTGACTACGAGGGAAAACCTGGAGGTCGCCCGCCGCCTGCAAGGGATTTCGGACACGAGCGCCACATCCCACGTCATCGAGCGCCTGGATCTCGCCGCTTACGCGGACCGAAAAGCGGGCGGACTTTCCACAGGCAATCTCCAACGTCTGGGGCTGGCACGCGCGTTGCTGCACGAGCCCGAGTTATTGATCCTCGACGAACCCGCCAACGGCCTCGACCCGGCGGGCGTGGTAGAGATTCGTGAGCTCTTGGCGAGTCTCGCCCGCGAAAAGGGCGTGACAATATTCATGTCGAGCCACATCCTAACGGAGGTGGACCGCCTCGCCACGCGCATCGGCATAATCCACCAAGGCCATTTGCTTGAGGAACTCGACGCAGAGAAATTGGAGGCATTGCGGTCGCGGCGATTGATAGTCAAAGCGCGCCAGCTTGAGGCTGCGCAAAGCGCGCTGGCTCAAGCCGGCTTCAAAGTGCAAGCAGGCGAGGGTGCGCTTGTCTTGGACGAAGCGCGCGCCGTTGAGGCGCCGGAGAAAGTGGCGACGATTCTGGTCAACGCCGGAACGCCGCCCTTTAGGTTGGCGGTAGAACAAGAAGACCTGGAAGATTATTTTTTGCGCTTGACGGGAGAAAAACTATGAACGCTTTCCTTGCTGCTTTCTGGGCCGAGGCGCTCAAAGCTCGCCGCTCTAAAGTGTCTTTGGTGACGGCCGCCGCATTCTCAATCTTTCCCATCATAGGTGGACTGTTCATGATGATCATGAGAGATCCCGAGGGCGCGCGCGCGATGGGATTGATCGGCGCAAAAGCACAACTGCTTAGCGGGGGAAGGGCTGATTGGCCTGCCTATTTCGATTTCCTTTCGGTGGGAACGGCTGGCGGAGGCGCCATCCTGTTTGCGTTCGTAACGGCCTGGGTCTTTGGGCGCGAGTTTTCCGATCACACCGCGAAAGAATTATTGGCCCTGCCCACCCCGCGCGAGATCATCGTCGCCGCCAAGTTTGTGGTGGCGGCTCTCTGGATAGTGGGGCTTGCCATCTTGATTTTTGCGCTCGGACTTGGCATTGGAGCAGCGATTGGCCTAGAGGGCTGGTCTATCGAGTTGGGGTGGACATCATTTTGGATGCTCATAATTACCGTTCTCTTGACTTTGCTGCTCATGCCCTTTGTCGCTTTGTTTGCCAGTGCAGGCCGTGGCTACCTATCTCCGCTGGCTTGGGCCTTTTCTACGTTGGGCCTGGCCCAAGTTGTGGGCTTGATGGGGTGGAGCGATTGGTTTCCGTGGGCCGTGCCCGCGCAGTTTAGTCTCATGTTTAGTGTGGTGTATGGGCAGCGCGCTGTGCCACTGGGAATTCACAGCTATATTTTGTTAGTGTTAACTTGTATCGTTGGCGCTGCGGCAACCTTTGCGTGGTGGCTGCGTGCAGATCAGGCGCGATAGCTATTTGACGCTATCGTTGGACAGCCAAGTCCAGGCTTGGCGGTAGTCAAAGCCAACAGATAGTCTTTGAAGATGGGGGAGCCGCCCAACATCGTGTGGAGCCGACGCCAACCCTGGCGCTTGAAACTATCGTGCCTTGCCCGCGCAGGTGTCAGTGATTCAAGCGTGTCCTACCAGCAGGGGCGGGTGGGCGCGGCTCACACCAACCGTTGGGCGGCAACGTCCCATCAGCCGCTGAATCATCAAATCGTAGCCAATATTTTGGTTGGCGATAAGAAAAAGCATGGAGGATACTGAAATGAGCGCATCGGAGATTGTCAGTTATCTTGTAAGTGCTGCGAGTATCGTCGTTGCAGTATGGCAAACGGTTAAGAACTACAACCTAAAGAAATACATAAAGTCCGATGCGATGGAACTTTACTCGGAAACAGGGATTCTATTGGGGAGCGTACAGGCCTGTTTGAAGGAGTTGCAAGTGGGGAATAACAGTCTTGCAATTCAAGAGGTAGGAAAAGCAGAGGGCATGGCGCAAGCTCTATTTCAACACTCGATAAAGAATATTTACCATCACTTTAATTTCAAACGTAAAAAAGTGAATGAGTGGATCAAGGAGAAAAAGATTCGGGAAAGTCACAAGGAATCCTTCTTGAAGTATGCTGAAAAATGATGGCAAATCGCCTTTTAAAAACAAAACAACCAGAAAGCGCTAACGACCTGGTACTTGCAGCAAGTCGATAAAGGCCGCCCAACACCTGCTCTAGCTGACGGGGCTACTGGGCGCCCAAATTGGCGAGTCCTGCTAATCTGAGTAAAATAAAGGCAAAGGCACTTTGCCAAACCGCCCCGCAGCTAAGCCCATCCGTTGGGCTGCATAAAGAATATTATTATGACAAAGGCCAAAGTTAGCAGCAGAGTTTTTCGAGTAGACAATCCCAAATCAAAGGATGACCAGGAGAGGTCTGTTGGTGAAGCTTTCATTCAAGCTTACAAGAGCGAAACTGGTATATTGCTAAAGGGCAACAAGGCAGTTGCACAAGATCCACCAGATCGATTCTTCTATTGGGATGAAATAACAATCGGCGCAGAGTTATTTGAGCTTGATCAGCTATATGCTACTCGTGCATTGGTAGAAAGTCTGACTAACGAAATATATGCAGAGATTGAACGCCAGAAATTGGGTGATCGTTATCTGGGGAATGTTGTACAACTGGTATCGAACCTAACAGTTTCTGCATCAGATGATGTTAGATCTAAGTGGCAAAAGAGCGGTATAACGAAGAGAATGGTAAAAGTATTCGCGCGTGAGTTCGTTGATCTCTTGCAAACAAACTTCCCGTCACCGAAAATGCTTTCTGATCATGTTTTGAGTTGCAGAATTGATCCTCGAGATTATCCAGCGCTTTCGGCATTCGGGAATTTCCTGGTCGTTGGTAGTACACAAATTAATGACATTCGCCGCTCGGATGGAAAAGCATCTCCACTTGTTATCTTAGGTGGTGCAACACTTATAGATGAGAATGAGTTAGAGGAAAGCATTGTAAGAAAGATCACTGATAAGATAGATGGAAGAACCAAGTGGAAAAAAGTTGATCACGCGGTATTGATAGCACATGATTTGCCTCGTGGACATATCTATAATGGCTTTTGGCAACCTTGGGAGAAACTGCTAAAGCGTGCATCTCGCCACCTTAATATTCTGAAAGCATTTGATGAGTTCTGGCTTATAACATATCGTAAATTGTCAACAGTCGAAGGAACAAGGATTGTTGGATCAGAGCCTAAGAAATAGATATAAGATACATGCAGCCCAACCCCGCGTTAACTGGACTCGCCTTCGGCTCTGGTAAGCGTCGCGAAAATTGCAATCTTTGGCTATAATCAAATAGTGAAGTCTTGCAAGAGTTGGCGAGCCAGTTACGCCCACGTTGGGCGCTCTTACGGTCTAATGGTTGCAGTAGGCGAGAAAGGAGAAACGGAATCGTGAGTGAATTGACCGCTGAGAAAGCAAACTATGGGAGTTGGGTTTCTACAAAACTCATCTTGGTGCCAGGTGTGCTGAGCCTTCTCTTTGGAGGATTGGCTTTTCTGCTTCCCGTATTGGGTGTTGTTGCGGTCTTCTTCTTCCTGTGCTTTCTCTACTTTGCGTATGCGCGATACTTGTTCTCGCCGAGGGGAGGGAATATCCAGGCCAGGATTCAAGACCTGGTGCTAGATCATATTGCGGATTGGGATGGGGTAGGGAAGGTCCTCGATATTGGCTGCGGAAATGGTCCTTTGACGATCCAGATAACGAAGCGATATCCTCAGGCTGAAGCCATAGGCATAGACTATTGGGGCACAGCGTGGGAGTATTCGAGAGGGGTTTGTGACAGGAATGCAGCCATCGAAGGGGTAGCAGAGCGGGTAACCTTTGAGAGAGCCAGTGCTTCTTCGCTGCCGTTTGATGACGAGACTTTTGATGGGGTGGTCAGTAACTTGGTGTTTCACGAAGTGAGGGATGTCAGGGATAAGAGAGGACTGGTCAAGGAAGCTCTGAGAGTGGTGAAGAAAGGGGGGTGGTTTGTACTTCAGGATCTGTTTCTGTGGAAGCAAGTGTACGGCGAAGTCGATGATTTGCTTGAAAAGATCAGGAGTTGGGGGATCGAGACAGTGGAATTGGTAGATACAAGCGATTCAGACTTTATCCCCAAAGCACTGAAACTGCCGTTTATGCTGGGCACAGTGGGCATTCTATACGGGAGGAAGTGACATTCTGAGGCAGGATGTCAAGAGCGCCCAACCAGCGCAGGCAGCCGACACGCTGATCGAGAGTTCTGTTGCTTCAGGTTTTCGGTTGCGGGCGATTCGGTACTTGTGGGGTGTGTTGTGTCACCCGCGTGCGGCTGAACTCGCCCTCGTTCGGCACATGACGTTTTTCCAGTCGCAAAGGAAGTCCACCTTCGGTTGCGTCAAGCTAGAGAGAGATCGGACATGAAGGCAGAATTCAGTGTGGAGATCTTCTACGAACAGGACAAGGACCGACAGTTTGCGGAAGAGGAGGCGAAAAAGCTGCGCGCGCTGGTCAATGAATTGGCGCCTCACATCGAACTCCAAACCACGGTTCACGAGGCGACCAGAATCTGCAGGTGGGAAATCGATCGCAGGTGCAGGAAGGACTACGGCCCGACCCATCCGCCCATAGCGCAGAACAGTCAGACCCTAGTCATCACCAACGAGGAATTCGGAGCTCAAGGGCACGGCTGGCGAGTTAGAGCCTGTGTGAGTAAACGAGAAATGGAGAAGAAAGCACGAAGAGGGGGAAACTCTGCAGAAATAACAGTTCACGAATGGCTCCACACCATCGTAGGAAGAACGATAAACGGAAGAGAAATACCGAACCCAGACTGCAATGCATGCTACGGATTTGGCGAACCAAGCGGCAAAGGCCCTGACGGAGAAGAACAATGGCACGATTGGTATAGATATATGCTCCGTGCCGAATAGGCTGGGAGCGATCCAGGTTTGTCCGCGATGGCGAAAGTCAGGAGATCGACGCCGAACAAGTTGCTGGAGGGGACGCCACCGGGTCCCGGCTTTTAGGCTTTGTGTTGTCTCCGCGTTTGTCGTCTTCCTAAAGTTCGACAGGTGCGGCAGCGCCCCTCAGCTTCCACGTTAGCGCGCAGTGCCTGAGCGATGAGAGAAGTGTATACTATCTACAAGACAGAGGCCTCGCCCGTGGAAACCCGGGGCGAGGCCCTTTGTTTTCGTCATGCCCAAGGAAGGGGAACTAGCTTCCCAGCAAAGCCCTGATAGCTTGCCGAGCCATGTCCAGCAAGGGCGAGGGCCACAGACCCAAGGCGAGGGTGCCCAGGGCGGCCAGGGCAATGGCTATGCCCAGCGGCCAGGACAGGCTGAGGGGCTTCGGCTCCTCAGCCTCCTTCATGTACATGACCACGATGACCCGCAGGTAGAAGAAGGCCGAGAGGACGCTGTTGAGGACGCCCACGAGGGCCAGCCAGGTCAGGTCGGCCTGGACTGCGGCGCTGAAGAGGTAGAACTTGCCCATGAAGCCGGCCAGGGGCGGAACGCCAGCCAATGAGAGCATGAAGACGGCCATGGCTGCCGCCAGGAAGGGGCGGCGGGAGGCCAGGCCAGCGTAATCGGCTATCTCCACACCTGGCTCCCCACGCTTCCCCTTCGACGGGCTCAGGGCGGGGCCCACGACGATGGCGGTGGCAAAGGCGCCCACGTTCATGAGGGCGTAGGCCAGGAGGTAGAAGAGGATGCCCGCCACACCCGCTTCGTTGGCGGCCACCACGCCCATCAGGATGTAGCCAGCGTGGGCAATGCTGGAGTAGGCCAGCATGCGCTTAATGTCGGTTTGGGCAATGGCGGCCAGGTTGCCCAGGGTCATGGTCAGCACCGCCAGCGCCGCCAGGGGAACCGTCCAACCCGATGCCAGAGTCGGGAAGGCGTAGAGCAGGACGCGGGCCAGGGCGGCGAAGCCAGCCGCCTTGGCTCCCACCGACATGAAGGCCGTGACCGAGGTGGGCGCTCCCTGGTAGACGTCGGGCACCCACGTATGGAAGGGTACCAGGGCCACCTTGAAGGCAAACCCGATGAGGAGCAGGCCCAGGGCGATGGTTAGATAGGGTCCCGCTCCTTCGACTACGCTCAGGGCAGGGTTGGCACTCCCCAGGAAGCCGACGATGCCTGCCAGATTCGTCGTCCCGGTGGCTCCGTAGGTCAGAGCGATGCCGTAGAGGAAGAAGCCCGAGGCGAACGCGCCCAGGAGGAAATACTTGAGAGCGGCCTCACCCGACTCCAGCCGAGCGCGGTTGAGGCCGGTCAGCACGTACAGCGGGATAGAGAGGATCTCCAGCGCCAGGAAGACGATGATCAGGTCGGTGGCGGCGCCCATCAGCATCATGCCGGCCGTGGCCAGAAGGAGCAGGGCGTAGTACTCGCCGACGGCCAGCCCCTCGTCGGCTATGTACTTGATGGAGATGAGGATGGACAAACCCGCCGTGGTCAAGAAGATCAGATTGAGGAACTGACTGTAGCCGTCGGCAGCGGCCATTTTTTGGAAACTGGAAGCTTCCCCGCCCCAGGTCGCAAACAGAACCACAGCGGAGAAAATCACCCCTGCCAGGCTGAGCCAGGCCGGCAGGTTTTTTTGTTCCTGGCCCCTGAAGAGATCAGCCAGCAGGACGACGAGAGCCGCCACGATGATGACGAACTGCGGGGCAAGAACTATAAGATTCAGGCTGGGAATATCAATGTTCATCTTTCACGCTTTCACGTTTGACGTTTCACGTTTTCACGTTTCACGGCCCGGCAACCTGAGCCAACAACGCCGTCACCGACGCCCCCATCTTATCGAAAAAGAGGTTGGGGAAAACGCCGATCAGGAAGATGAGGACGACGATGGGCACCAGGACGGCGATCTCGCGAATCGTCAGGTCTTTCAATTCTCGATTGGCCGGCTTGTCCAACGGGCCGTGCATCACCTGGCGGAACATGGTGAGCATGTACCAGGCCCCCAGGATGATGCCCAGGGCAGCGAAGACGGCGTAAACCACGTTGGCGCGGAAGGTGCCCACCAGAATGGTGAACTCGCCCACGAAGCCGTTCAGGCCGGGCAGCCCGATGGAGGAGAGGGTGACGATCAGCAGGAAGGTGCCGAACAGCGGCAGTTGCTTCCACAGCCCCCCAAAGTCCTCGATCAGGCGGGTGTGGCGGCGCTCGTAGAGCATGCCCACCAGCAGGAACAGGGCGCCGGTGCTGAGGCCGTGGTTGACCATCTGCAGGATGCCGCCCGATACCCCCTGGGCGTTCAGGGTGAAGATGCCCAGCACCACGAACCCCAGGTGGCTGACGCTGGAGTAGGCCACCAGGCTCTTGACGTCCCGTTGGCTAAGGGCCACCAGCGCGCCGTAGATGATGCCGATGATGGCCAGGACGGACATCAGGGGCACGAAGGTCACCGAGGCTTCGGGAAAGAGCGGGAGGCAGAAGCGGGCGAAGCCGTAGGCCCCCATCTTCAGCAGGACGCCGGCCAGGATCACGCTGCCGGCGGTGGGCGCTTCCACGTGGGCGTCGGGCAGCCAGGTGTGAAAGGGGAAGAGGGGCACCTTGATGGCGAAGCCCAGGGCGAAGGCCAGGAACAGCCAGGTCTGGGCGGCCGCTGGCACGTCGAACTGCAATAACTGAAGCAGGTCGAAAGTAGGCTGACCCGTGGCCCGCGCATTCATGAAGTATAACACCAGGATGGCGACGAGCATCAGGGCGCTGCCGCCGAAGGTGTAGAGAAAGAACTTGAGGGCGGCGTAGATGCGACGTGCGCCGCCCCAGCGGCCGATCAGGAAGTACATGGGGATCAGCGTCGCCTCCCAGAAGACGAAGAACAAGAAGAGATCGAGGGCCACGAAGACCCCGATCATGCCCGTCTCCAGGAGGAGCATGAAGATCATGTACTCCTTCACCTTGTCGGTGATGGCTGTCCAGGAGGATAGGATGGCGATAGGGCTGAGGAGAGTGGTCAACAGCACCAGGAAGAGGCTGATGCCGTCCACGCCAAGATGATAGCTGATGCCCAGGTTCTCGATCCAGGGAACGTGCTCCACGAACTGCATCTGGGCGCTGTCGGACTGAAAGGTGAAGTACAGAGCCAAAGAGATGACGAAATCCACTGCGGCAACGGCAAAGGCCCAGTTCTTGATCGCCTCCGCCTTTTCTCCGGGGATGAACAGGATGACCAGCACCCCAACCAAGGGCAGGAAGGTGATTAGGGAGAGGATGGGCAAACCCAGTTGATTCATGCAGCAAACCCTCTTTTCACGTTTGACGTTTCACGTTTTACGTTTGACGTTTCACGCTTCACGTTCTTCACCTCAGGATCAGGTAGCCAAGCACCACAACCACACCCATGAGCATGGCCAGGCCATAGTTCCGCACGTAACCCGTCTGCAGCTTGCGCGTCTCCTCGCCAGCCCGTCCGAAGAAGGCGGCCAGGCCGTTCACCGCGCCGTCAATGATCCCTGCGTCCATCACCCGACTCAGGAAGCTGGCCAGGTTCCGCAGCGGGTTGACGATGCCCGCCATGTAGATTTCGTCCACGTAGTACTTGTTGGAGAGCAGCTTGTAGATGGAGGCATAGCGTTTGCTCAGGCGGCCCGGCCGGTCGGGGTTCACCAGGTACATGTACTGAGCCAAAATGATGGCTAGAATAGCGACTGCGGCTGAAAGGGCCATCAGCACCCATTCCAGAATCCCACTTCCCCCCCCAGGTTGGGGGGGGGCGGGGGGGGGCGGCACAGCCTGGTGATGGGCGAACACCGGCTCCAAGAAGCCCTCGACGGCTGAGAGATGGGGTATCCCGATGAGGCCGCCGATCAAGGCCAACACCGCCAGGATGGTCAGGGGAGTGGTCATGATGCGCGGCGATTCGTGGATGTGATGGGCCACTTCCTCGTCCACCCGCGACGGCCCCCAGAAGGTGAGGAACACAGCGCGGAAAGCGTAGAAGGCGGTCAGGAAGGCGGTGACGATGCCGACCAGCCACAGGCCTGCCCTGAGCGAAGCCGAAGGGATGATGGAACTGTTGAAGGCGCGCCACAGGATCTCGTCTTTGCTGAAGAATCCTGACAGCAGGGGGAATCCCGCCAGCGCTGCCGCCCCTGCCAAAAACGCGCGATAGGTGGTTTTCATCTTGTCCTTGAGGCCACCCATCTTGCGCATATCCAACTCGCCCGACAGGCCGTGCATCACGCTGCCTGCGCTCAAGAACAGGAGGGCCTTGAAGAAGGCGTGGGTGGTGAGGTGGAAGATGCCTGAGGCGTAGGCCCCCACCCCCACGGCCAGGAACATGTAGCCCAACTGGCTGATGGTGGAGTAGGCCAGTACACGCTTGATGTCGTTTTGCACCAGGGCGATGGTGGCGGCAAAGAAGGCGGTGGCAGCACCGATGACGGCCACGACGGTCATGGAAAGGGGCGCTAACTCGAACAACACGTGCGTGCGGGCCACCATGTAGACGCCCGCAGTGACCATGGTGGCGGCGTGGATGAGGGCGGAGACTGGCGTGGGCCCCTCCATGGCGTCGGGCAGCCAGACGTAGAGCGGGATCTGCGCCGACTTGCCCGCCGCTCCGGCGAACAGCAGCAGGGTGATGGCAGTGGCCAGACCAGTGGTGAGCACCTGCGGTGCCTGCTCGAATACCTCAGCGTAGCCCAGGGTGCCGAAGGTGGCGAAGATTAGCATCACCCCCAGGGCGAAGCCGAAGTCGCCCACGCGGGTGACCAGGAAGGCTTTCTTGCCCGCCTCAGCCGCCGATGGTCGCTCGAACCAGAAGCCGATGAGCAGGTACGAGCACAGTCCCACCAGCTCCCAGCCGACGTACAGCAGCAGGAAGTTGTCGGCCAGCACCAGGATCAGCATGGAGAAGACGAACAGGTTGAGCAGGGTGAAGAACCGCGAGTAGCGCTCATCCTCAGCCATGTAGCCGATGGAGTAGACGTGGATCACGAAACTCACCCCTGCGACCACCAGGCTCATCAGGGTGGAGAGCTGATCCACCAGGAGTGCGGCCTGGATTTGAAAGTCGCCCACCGTGATCCAGGAGAACAGCGAAACGGTCCGCCCGTGCTCCTCTCCCAGCAGGGCGAAGAACACCCCGACGCCCACCAGAAAGGAAAGCCCCACGGCCGCGCAGGCCACCCGGCCCACCCACTTCTTGCCTATCCTATTTCCGATGAACCCGTTGATCAGCACTCCCAACAAAGGGAATAGCAGAATCAACCAGGCAAAGTCCAACATCAAGGCCCCCCTTACGTTTTACGCCTTTACGTTTTACGGCCCATCCAATCACCACTTCAGCAAGTTGATCTCGTCCACATCGGTCGTCTGTTTGTGACGGAAGACAGAGACAATGATGCCCAATCCCACCGCCACCTCTGCGGCAGCCACGGCCATCACCAGGAAGACGGCGACCTGGCCATCCAGGGAGTTGAGGTAGCGGGAGAAGGTGACGAAGGCCAGGCCAGCGGCGCCCATCATCATCTCGATGCACATCAGGATGACGATGGCGTTGCGCCGCACCAACACGCCGACGACGCCGATGACGAAGATAATGGCACTTAAAGCGAGATAATACGAAGATGGAATCATAATCAGCCCTGGGTATTGGATATTGGATATTGGGTATTGGGTTCCTTTTTTGCTAGAACCACTGCGCCTACGATGCCGATCAGGAGCAAAATCGCAGCCAGCTCGAAGGGCAGAAGATAATCGGTGAAGAGCAGCTTGCCGATGGCCTGGACGTTGCCCATGCTGGCGACGGCCTCTGGCGTATCCGAGCCCTGCATGCCGGTCAGCGTTCCACTGACGAGAACGTAACCCACTTCCATGAATAGCACAACGGCCAGTGCAATAGCTAAGTAACGTGACGTGTGACGTTTGACGTTTGACGTTCCTCTTGCCTCTTCACCCCCACCCAGCAACATGGTGGCAAAGAGAAACAGCACCACAATGGCCCCGGCGTAGACGATCACCTGGGCGGCGGCCAGGAACTGCGCGTTGAGCAAAAGATACAGCCCAGCCAGGCTGCAGAAGTTGACCAGCAGGAACAGCGCGCTGTAGATGGCCTTCCCGGCGACGATCACGCCCAGGGCGGCGATGATAGCGATGGCTCCCAGAACGACGAATAGAACCATTTCCATGAAGCTTCGTCCTCCAAGCAACTATTCATTTGCCATTGCGAGTCTTCCATGGCGCGGCGCGCCATCCGTAGGAGGCAGAAACGTCCCACCCTCACCCTAACCCTCTCCCTGCCAGGGAGAGGGGACTTGCTCCCTCGCCCCTTTGGGGAGAGGGCGGGGGTGAGGGGAAGTTTCTGAGTAGCGAAGCGAAGCAATCTCCTGCCTTCAATTGCAAGCAACGGTGGGGATTGCTTTCCTTCGACAAGCTCAGGACAGGCGTCACTTCGTTCCTCGCAATGACACCCTTGAACGGCTGTCCTCCAACACGATCACGTGAGGGATGGCCGGAGTGAGCAGTCGCTCCTTGCTATAGACCAGGTCATCCCGCTGGTAGTCGGCCAGGGCGAATTCGTACTTCAACTGGATGGCACCGGTGGGGCAGGCCTCCTCGCAGTAACCGCAGAAGATGCAGCGGCTGAGGTTGATCTCGTAGACCTGGGCGTAGCGCTCTCCCTCTGAATAGCGCCCCTCGTCGGTGTTCTCGGCGGCCTCGACATAAATGCAGCCGGCCGGACAATAGGCCGCGCAGAGGCCGCAGCCTACACACAGCTCCAGGCCGTCCTCTCGATCCTTCGACGAGCTCAGGACAGCGCGCTGCAACTCGTGCCGGCCCCGGAAGCGGGGGTAGAGGCGAACCCTTTCCTCAGGATACTGGACGGTGATGGGCTTGACGAACAAATACCTGAGGGTCACCCCCATGCCCCTGAGAATCTGGTATAAACCCTTGACCGCTTCAGTGATCACAATATCCAATCTCCAATATCGAATCTCTAGCAACCTGTCGGAGAGGGCGTGCTCCCAGACTTCCGAAGTCTTCCCCGACAAACTCCTAGGCGAGCAGAGCGACCGCGACGGCGGTCACCGCCAGATTAACCAATGCCAACGGAGCCAGGAACTTCCAGCAGAACTTCATCAGCTTGTCGTAGCGCACGCGAGGCGTGCTGGCCCGCACCCAGACGAAGACGAAGATCATAAAGACGGTCTTGGCGAAGAACCAGAATGGCGGGATTAGCGGGTGCAGGTCCGCAAAAGGCCCCTGCCAACCGCCCAGGAAGAGGGTGGTGACGACAGCGCTGGCGGTGATCGTATGGATGTACTCGGCCATGAAGAAGAGCGGGAATTTGATCCCCCCATACTCGGTGGCGAAGCCGGCCACCAGCTCGTTCTCCGTCTCTGGCAGATCGAAGGGGGAGCGGCTGGCCTCGGCGAAGCTGCAAATCAGATAGATGATGAAGGCCACAGGCTGTAACACGATGAGGGGTAAAGTACTCTGGTACTCCACGATCCTCACCAGGCTCAGATCGCCCACCAACAGCAGGACGCTGATCAAAGCCAGCCCCATGGGCAGCTCGTAGCTGATCATCTGGGCCGCGGTGCGCAGGGCCCCCATCAGGGAATACTTGTTGTTGGACGACCATCCCCCCAGGACGACGCCATAGCTCGCCAACCCCGCCACGGCCATGAGGTAGAGCACGCCGACGTTGACATCGGCGAGATGGAGGGGGATCTCGCGGCCGAAGAGGTGGATGGGCCTGCCCACCGGGACGACGGCGAAAGCGAGGAGAGCAGTGGCCATGGATAGCCCCGGCGCTATGAAATAGAGCACCTTGTCCGCTTTCGAGGGGATGATCTCTTCTTTGAAGATGGCCTTCACTGCGTCGGCCACGGGCTGCAAGAGGCCAAAAGGCCCGGCCCGATTGGGCCCGTAACGTATCTGGAAGCGGGCGCACACCTTGCGCTCGAACCAGGTCGTGTAGGCGAAGCCGACGAGCAGCCCCACGACGATGACGATGCTCTTGATGAAGGGGATAACTACGCTTGCTACCAGGTCCATTGACGATTTCCTACTTTGTCTGGTTCGCCTGAGCACCCTGAGCTTGTCGAAGGGTGCGGCTCCTGCAAACCCGCATCCTTCGACAGGCTCAGGATGCTTGTCGTAACATCCTAACCTTTACCCAGGTGATGGCTGCTGTCTCATCCAGCAGGGCGCTGACGGGCGCTTCGGCGAAGTTGCGGGGCACGAAGACGCAGCCGGGTCGGATGTCCTCGCTGACTCTAGCTGCCAGCTTCAGTTCTCCCTTCGATGAGGCCACGGTCACTGTTGCGCCATCGGCAATGCCCAGCGCCTCGGCGTCGGCGGGGTTGATCTCCACGAAGGGCTCAGGCACAAACTGGCGCATGATGTCCGATTGGGCCAGGCGGATGTCGCCATCGTAGAGCAGACGGCCGGTAACCAGGGCCAACAAGTCGCCAGTCTCAGGTTGCAGGTCGCAAGTTTCAGGTTTGACCAAAATTGGAGGCTCTCTGTCTTCTTCTGCCCTCGGCAAGCCGCTTTCCCCCAACTCCTGATAACTGATGTTCCTATACATGGAAGCGAGCTTAGCGATCTCTGCCATCACCTCACCAGCAGATGCGCAGCCAGGGTCTTTACCCATGGCCTGGGCCAACTCGGCCAGGATCTGGGCATCGGGCCTGGCTTCGCCCGGAGGCCGCAGCGATCCTCGCACTCTCTGCACCCGTCCCGCCAGGTTGGTGAAAGTGCCCTCCGCCTCGGCGAAGCTGGCCGCCGGCAGCACCACGTCGGCCAGTTTAGCCGTTTCAGTCAAGAAGAGGTCCTGCACTACCAGGAAGTCCAGCTTTTCCAGGGCCTTCTTTCCCTTCTGGGTGGCTGGGTCGGACTTCATCACGAAAAGGGCTCTGAGCGTGCCCTCGGTAGCCGCTTTCAGCATCTCATCCGCAGATAGCCCTGTCTCGGAGGGTGGCTCTGCACCCCAACGCTTGCCGAACCTCTTACGCGCTTTACCGTCGGTCAAGCTCTGCCGGCCCGGAAGCAGATGTGGGGCCACGCCCATCTCCAAAGCGCCCAGGGAGTTGCAGTCTTCGGCCAGGTAGAAGGGGCCGGCGCTGTTGGTCAGGGACTGGAGATTGGAGATTGGAGATTGGAGATTGGATGCGGGGCCGTAGATGATGAGGGCGCGCTCGGCCTGGGCCAGCATTTCCACCGCCTGCTGCAAAGTCTCCTTCGGGACGCCAGTAATCTCTTCAACCTGGGACGTTTCACGTTTCACGTTTGACGTTTCATTCACGTTTGACGTTTCACGTTTGACCAGCCCATTGAGCAATGCAACCTCAGTACCCGGCTTGTAAGCGAGCCAGGGACCGCCGTAGCGGTTTAGCGCCACGCGGCGTGGATTGGCTACGATGACCTTCGTCCCCCTGGTGAGCACGGCCCGCCTGATGAAAAGCTCGACGATGGGCGCTTCCTCGGCGGGATCAACGCCCATCAGGAAGATGACGTCGGCTTCCCTCACCTGGGTCAGGGAGGTCAGGGGCCTGGCTCCGTCGGGCACGCGCCCGATGTGGTCAACGTTGTTGGTGCCTACCGCGGCCCGCATGAATCTCTGGAACAGGTAGTTGGCTTCGTTGGTGGCCCTGGTCGAGCCGATGCCACCCACGCTCTCCGGCCCGCTCTCTTCTACGATCTCGCTCAGTCGTTGGCTCACCAGAGCTAATGCCTCTTGCCAGGTGGCGGGCTCTAGCTCGTCGCCTCTCCTGATCAAAGGAGTCTTCAGTCTGTTGGGGCTGTGGACGAAGGCGTGGCCGAAACGACCCTTGTCGCAGAGCCACTGGTCGTTGACGTCGGCGTTCTCCCGCGCCCCGATGCGGCGCAGCTTGTTCATCTTGACGTCCAGGGTGATGTTGCAGCCCACGCCGCAGTAGGGGCAGATGCTGGACGTTCGCTCCAGCTCCCAACTGCGGGCCTGGAAGCGGGAGACGCGGCTGGTGAGGGCCCCCACGGGGCAAGTGTCCAGGATATTGCCTGAGAAGATGGAATCGAGGGGACGATCGGCGAAAGTGTCCACTCTGCTCTGCCGACCCCGCTCGAAGTAGTCCAACTGCGCTTCATCGGCCCACTGCTCCAGGAATCGAACGCAGCGACGGCAGAGGATACAGCGCTCCTCGTCTTTGACTATCAGGGGACTGAGAGCGTGGGCCTTTCTCTTGTGGCGTTTCTCCTCCACGAAGCGGCTCTCGGTGGCCCCGTATTTGAAGACCCAATCCTGGAGGGTGCACTCTCCGCCCTTATCGCAGACGGGGCAATCGAGGGGGTGATTGATGAGCAGGAATTCCAGCATCCCCTGGCGGGTCTTGAGCACCTCCGGGGTGTTGGTGTGCACCACCATCCCTTCTCGCACGGGCGTCGTGCAGGCCGTCTGCAGGCCCCGCATCCTCTCGATCTCAACCAGGCACAAGCGGCAGCCACCCAGGGGGAGCAGCTTCTCGTAATAGCAGAGGGTGGGGATCTCGATGCCAATGCTCTCGGCTGCTTTCAGGACCGGAGTCCCCGCCGGGACTGTTACCTCTTGGTCATCAATTGTCAGAGTTACGGTTGACTCCATGTATCAGAATCCTGTGCGGTACACCCTAGGCAACGCCGCTAGTTTACTGCTGCTACCGGTATAGCTCCTTGTAACCACCCTTACGCCAGACAATGTCAACCATAGCGATGGTTTCTTCTTCATGATCAATCCAGTAAACCCCACGATACGGGCCGATGCGATATTTGCACACCCCCTCCATTCCTACTGGTGGGTTCTTGAGCCGTTCGTGCTCGATTTGAGCGGCATTTTCAGCGAGCCAGGTGAGCTTGCGCAAGATACGGGTGGCGTTCTGACGGTCCAGGTGTTTGAGCTTGTTTCTAGCCTTATCAGATAGACTGAGCTTGTAGCTCATCCTCTAGTCCCAGGTCTTTGATTACATCCTCAAGCGATGTCATTCTGCCCGCCAGGTAATCATCTTGTCCAGCTTGCAGCCCGGCGATGATCTCAGGATCACTGAAGAGGTCTCGATCTTCCAGTTCCTCTAGCCTGTCCAGAAGAACCCGAAACAGCTTGATGTCTACTACCACAGCCATCGGTTCCCCATACTTGTAGACGATAGGAAGTTCTTCTATCGTGGGATGTAGTTTGGTTTTCACTTTCTCTGCCATTATCACTCACCTCACTGCCAATAGGTCTCAACTATGTAACTCAACAAGGACTACTCCAGACAACGCTTCTCATGGATATGGTACAAATATTCGTCGCGGAAGTGCCGGATACTGGAAGTGACGGGGCCCAGGGCTGCGTCGCCCAGGGGGCAGAAGCTCTTGCCGCCGATGTTGTCACAGATGTCCAGGAGGAGGTCAAGGTCCTCTTCGCGTCCCTGGCCGTGCTCGATGCGGTGCATGATCTTGTACAGCCAATCGGTGCCCTCGCGGCAGGGGAGGCACTGGCCACAGGACTCGTGGCGGAAGAACTCGGCCAGCCTCTCCACCGTCTTGACGATGCAGGTCCCTTCGCCGATGACGATCACCGCCCCGGAGCCCAGCATCGAGCCGGCCTCGGCCAGTGACTCGAAGTCCAGGTTCACCCGGTCTATCATCTCGGCGGGGAGCATCGGCGTGGAGGCCCCACCAGGGATGACGGCCTTGATGGGCTTTCCGTCCAGCGGCCCGCCAGCGCAATCGTAGATGAGCGTGCGCAGGGGCGTGCCCAGGGACAGCTCGTAGACGCCGGGCTTCTTGACGTGGCCACTGATGCAGAACAGCTTCGGCCCTGGGCTCTTCTCCGTCCCGAAGCCTCTGTACCACTCGGCCCCGTGCTGGACGATGAAGGGCACGTTGAACAGGGTCTCCACGTTATTGATGATCGTCGGCTTGCGATAGACGCCCTCGCTGGCCGGGAAGGGCGGCTTGAGCCTGGGGTGGCCGCGGTCACCCTCCAGCGAGGTCAAAAGCGCCGTCTCCTCGCCGCAGATGTAGGCCCCTGCTCCGCGATGCACCACCATCTCCAGATGATAACCGCTGTCCAGAATATCCTGCCCCAGGTAGCCCTTCTCGTAGGCCTGGTCTATAGCTCGTTCCAGCCGCTCGGCGCCGAAGGCGTACTCGCCTCGGATGTAGATAAAAGCCAATTCCGCCTGGCAGGCGTAGGAGGAGATGATGATGCCCTCAATGAGTCCGTGCGGGTCGTGTTCGATGAGCACCCGGTCTTTGAACGTGCCCGGCTCGCCCTCGTCGGCGTTACAGACCAGGTAGCGGGGGTAGACGCCTCTGGGCAGGAAGCTCCATTTCACCCCAGCCGGGAACCCCGCTCCGCCGCGACCCCTCAGGCCCGAAGCTTTGACCAGTTCCACCATCTCCTCGGGTTGGTACTCCTTCAGCGCCGTGGCCAGGGCCTGATACCCGCCTCGCTCGGTGTAGGTTGTGATCTCGTGGGAGTCGGGGACACCCACGTTTCGCAAGAGGACCTTTTCAGCCATAGAGTTGTTTTCACTTCTTGCTGCAGGTCGTGATGCGTGAAGCGTGAAACGTGAATACTTCTCACGGATCACGTTTTCACGTTTCACGAAGTTGTTTTCAGCGCACGACGATCTGGATGGAGTAAGTCTCCAGCGGTTCCACGTCCTTTTCCCAGGGGCGGTGATAGACCAGCTTGAGAGTCATCTGGCCTGCGTTCACCGCCTCGAAGCGGAGGATCTGCACGCCTCCAGCCCCGACGAGATCGGATTCCGCCTTGAACTCTGGTTCGCCTGCCTGCTGCAGCACCTGCTCATCGAGAGGCTCCGCCACCTCCCACGAATAGCCCGTGGTCGGATTGCCCTCCAGGGTGACGACCAGGGTTTGGCCCTTCTTGAGCTGCATCTCGCGGCCACCGTCGTCAATAGTTGCCTTTACTTCTTGCTGCTGCGGGCTACACCCGGTCGCCACGGTCAAGGCTAGCAGCAGGGTGAATAGTGCGATAACACTGAATCTGTTAGTGCGCATTTTAGTTACTCCTATTGAGGGGCTTGTGTGGAAGCGGACGCTGACGAACCCAACCGCGTCCAATCACAGTGAATTGCCCCTCAAGTGTGATGTGACCCGCCTCAAGTAGTTCGATGAAACGTTCTGCCGGTTCTTCTGGAGTGGTTGGGGCAAACCGAAAATACGCAACACCGGCTGGAGCGGGCAGGCGGCGCCGGTATATTAGCTCTCCGTAATCACGGTCGAAGGTCAAGATGATGCGCTGTTCTGCGTGGGCCTGTGACAAGACGGATTCATCCTTCACGCCTGGGGAGTCTTCGATAATGCTGGCAACATCATAACCAGCAGCACGCAGACGACGAATGCTGGCTAGCGGGACATTCTCGTTTGCCAAGAGCTGCATCAGGCGGCTCCAGCGGGTATAAGGACGAATAGCGCTTCTTCGCGCATACATTCTGTCGCAAACGCAAACACAGCCCGTAGGCTTTGCGGCGTGAGAGTGGGATAATTGTCCAACACTTGTTTCTCGGTCCACCCGGCAGCGAACAGGCCAAGAAGAAACTCAACGGAAAGCCGCGTGCCTTTGACCACCGGTTTGCCCAATAGCACTTCCGCATCGGAATGGATGTACTGTCTCCAGTCCATTGATTCTCTCTCCCCATATCCGTTAGGTTTTCGAGTACAATCAGCGCACGACCACCTGGAGAGAGTAAGTCTCCAGCGGCTCCACATCCTTTTCCCAGGGGCGGTGATAGACCAGCTTGAGGGTGATCTGGCCTGCGTTCACCGCCTCGAAGCGGAGGATCTGCACGCCTCCAGCCCCGAGAGCTTCGGATTCCGCCTTGAACTCCGCTTCGCCTGCCTGTTGCAGCACCTGCTCGTCGAGAGGCTCCGCCACCTCCCACGAGTAGCCGGTGGTTGGATTGCCCTCCAGGGTGACGACCAGGGTTTGGCCTTTCTTGAGCTGCATCTCGCGGCCATTGTCGCCAATACTTGCCTTGACTTCTTGCTGCTGTGGGCTGCAGCCGGTCGCCACGGTCAAGGCTGCCAGTAGGGTGAACAGCGCGATGAAGGTGAATCTGTTATTGAGCATTTCAGTTACTCCTTTCGAGAGGCTTTGCTTGACCCTTTGGCTATGCCATCACTGGGGTCTCTAAAACCGTTATGCTTACTCGATAGCCCAACCGTGACAGAAAATCTTCGTAATCTTCCCAGGTCATCCCAAATGCCCTCACATCTGCCAGGCCCAGACGGCTTACGATATCCCGTAGGATTTCGAAGTCCTGCTCTTCGAAATCTGCCTCCATCATCGCCGATTCTGCCCAGTCTACCAGCTCTGTCAATGCGATGCGATGATCAAGGTAGTCAATGAGCTTCTGAGCAACTTTTTGACGAGTGATCTTCATCTTGCCCCTTGACGTTTGAAGACGTATGACCGTTGGCCACATGCTGCCTCTGATATAAACGGCAATTTCGGATAACGCTCCCGGCATACACACAATGCCCGATCGCAGGAGGGCGCTGAGCGACACGGCGTGTATGACGCAGGTTGCCGTCGTTTGTTGTTTTGGGCCAGGGTGATGCAGTGCCTACCTTGGCCCACTGATTTCCCTACAGGGACAAAACTCGCCGCCGAACCAGCACTATCTATTGTGGAAACCCATGTAACACAAGTGGTAGGTACACGGTGTTGGGAAGCGGCGCAAATGGCGTAAACGACGCATCATCAACCCAAAGCTTGCCTATGCCCTGATAGTGCCCAACACCAAAGACCCAGCCAATCGATTCGTCGTAGAACCGCCCTACCGGATATTCGCTGTTGTAAGATTGGTCCAAGAGCTGGCCATCCACGTACCAGTCAATGCGGATGCCCTCGTACAAATCAGCGCGTATCTCAAACCAACGCCCCAGTGGAACCAGCAGCCATTTGGGGTGAAAGTTGGAATAATCCAGGTGCAAATGACTGACAAACAGAATTGGCTCATTGCCGCCCACGCCAAAGTGCGCGGCCGGAGCGGTGCTGATCCACCAACTGGGTAATTGGCACCAGTTGGGTTGCTGGCATAACGCGTCTCGGATTATCCCCTCTTCCTTGAACTGAAAGATGTTGGTCCACTCACTGGTGGCCTGGTAGTCTATGGGGTAGTAATGCCAGGCCCGGTAGATGCCGCTGGGATTGCCATCGTTCGGCAACCGCTCTTGAACGCGTCCGAATTGGTCTTCCTTGCCTACCACTGACCACTCTTTGTAGACCTTGGCATGGGGATAAGCAGGAGCACTAGCAGGACGCTCGAAATGCGCCACCCAAGAACCGCCATGTGGCGGAATGCCTTCTGCACTCGCCGTACTGACATAGACATACTGCGGCCCAGGGCCGCCCTGATTCGGATCTGCGCCTTGCACGTAACTCCACTCAGTGAAATCACCGGTTTCAAAGCCAGCGCCGCTCCATGGCCGCCACTCCGGTACGCCAGGACTGAACTTCTGGATGCGATGGTTCTCCCTATCTGCCACGTACAGATTGCCCACTTGGTCTACGGCCAGGCCTTCTGCGCCGCGCAGCTCTCCACTGCGAGTGCCCTCACTGGGGGCGATGGTGGTCAGATAGGTATAGCTGCTATCCAACACTTGTACGCGGCTACCTGATCTGTCTGCCACATAAATGCGGCCAGCCGTGTCTATCGTGATGCCCATCGGTGAACAGAAATGATGGCGATCATAGCCACAGTCACCTGTCATACCGATGGTGCTCCGGTAGGCCCGGCTGCTGTCGAAGACTTGCACCCGGTGGTTGTTGTTGTCCACCACGTAGATATTACCAACCGAATCCACTGCCACGTCCCACGGAGAGTCAAAATGCGCGTTATCGGAGCCCGCCACACCGGTCTCCCCGATAGTTGCGACGTAAACCAAGTTGCTATTGAACACCTGCACCCGGTTGTTCCAGGTGTCAGCCACATAGATGTCGCCGTTTGGGGCGATGGTGAGGCCAAACCAGTAACTGAACTGATAATCACCGGTGCCGCAGCCGCTGCCCAGGGTGGCGTAATACGCCATACGCATCAAGTTAATGTTATGGTAAACGGGTAGTTTTCCAAGCTGACTTCCAAACCGCACATGGCAGAGGCTAAAGCCAGGGCATGGCAAACGTTCGGTTCCTTCTTGCGTTTGTCTTTG
>Ga0265595_1000903_pt1 | contig 24626 bp, 21 predicted proteins | sample saktaG_15_FD_190148 | JGI IMG/M metagenome (GOLD analysis project Ga0265595, IMG submission 190148) | Saline water microbial communities from Sakinaw Lake, British Columbia, Canada - sak_2013_06_06_50m | ecosystem: Environmental > Aquatic > Non-marine Saline and Alkaline > Saline ...
ACCATTACTATTAATATCTTTATAAACATAACCGGTTAAAATCTTTTTCGGCGTGGTTAAAGTAATTTTATTATTTGTTAAAGCTGAATTATTTTCTTTAATGGTGGCAATTTCATTGCTAATTACCACAGTTAAACCGCTGGGTTGAGTATAGGCCTGCTCTCCTCCCCAAGGCATATTTACTTCTACCTGATAAGTTCCGTCTGATAATCCGCCTAAATTGAAGTAACCATTTTGGTCTGTGTTTCCACCCGCCTGATTCATCCACATTTCATCATGAATCATTACCCAGCAATTTTGCACGCCATTATCATTGGGGTCAACTATCTGCCCCCTTAAATTAGGAATGCCGACGCGCAAAGCTTTAACTGGACTATCCAAACCAGTAGCTGTTCCCAATAAAGAGTTTAAATCGCAAGCGCCGTCTGTTGCATCGCCATCATCAGCTCCGTTATAACTGCATTCATCCGCTGAACCATCTGCGTCAAGGTCAGTCATAGTAATACCGGTATATCTTTTTCTTGCATAAGCAGTACCCCATTGGGATTCTGCTTCTAAAACATAATTAGCGCCCGGCTTAACACCGCCAAATTGAAAAACGCCGTTTTCGTTAGTGCTAGCACCGTACCAGCCACCAGTTCCGCTCATTGGACCTTCTTGATGGAAATTAACCCAAGCCCATTGAACCGGTTCATTCGGGGTTGGATTAGAGGTAGAAGTGTGACCTGAAACAAAAGCCGGAGTGTAAAGATGGCCGCTAACCGTTGGCAGGCTTAAAAATAAATTGACATTTCGACTCTCGTAATGGGTAGAACCGACGTCCACTGAATCATCGCCATTTACCGTAATCGTGTATAATTTTCGGCTATAATCCGCGCTGCCCCAAGGGTCAATTTCCAAATCATAAAGTCCAGCGCTAATATTGCCAAAAGCAAAATTTCCATTAGCATCTGTCTGGCTCCAATTAAAGCCATTCATCGCATTTTGGGTTCTTAAATTTACGCCAACATTTGATTGAGGATGTTCACAAGAAGCAGTATCGCCCGGAGCGCAAACTTTTCCTTTTAAACCGCCAACAGAAGCATCGGTTAATCGAATAATTAAATTGCCACTGACGCTTACTCCATCCAAAGTGCTGGGAGAGCCGTCAGCAATTACTAAAATTTTCTGCGCCGGAGCAACATAAATCGTATTCCAAGAATCAACCCGAAGCTCTAATTTCCAAGTGCCGTTTGGCACAGTCCCCACCCCGAAATAACCAGCGTTATTGGTGTTTGCTCCATAACAAGTGCCTGGATTATTATAAGGACAAATATCCACCCAAACATTCATTTGACCAATAGCGGCATCGCTGGTTCCGGTCGGACCATAAATATAACCGGCAACATTCGGCGCAGCTAAAACAACATCTCCTAAATTATTTGCTGTGGCAGAAGTAATATCAATCTCAGTATTATAACGAGCGGCGCCGGCTGAAATTGGAGGTTCAATCTCCATAAAATAATGTCCTTTACTAAGGCTTAATTTAAATTTTCCATTTGTGTCTGTGCGCGCATTATACCAAGCGCCTTCTTTATGAATATTAATCCAAGCATCAGCTAAAGGAGAACCGCCTAAAAGCACCCGTCCCCAAGTATTGGGGCTGGAATATCTTAAAGCGCTACTAACCGCTTTAGTAGATAAATTGAGATTAGTAATGCCGGTTTCCGCGCTATAACCCGGAGCGGATGAACCAATCACTAAATCAGAAATTGTTGTTCTGGCATAACCGGAAAAATCACCAGACCAAGGAGTTTCCATTTCTAAAATATAAGTTGAACCGTCTGGCACTCCGCCGAATTGGAAGGCGCCATTTTCATCAGTATTTGTCCATTGTTCATAAGACCAATCCTGGCTATGTAGTTGGACATTGGTATTTGGAACAGCTGTGTCGGGAACTGGATTTGAATCACTTACTGAGCCGGTTGGAGTTTTAATGGTTCCAGTAACATTGGTTTTGCTTAAATAAACATTAAGTCCAGTGACGGTTTGGTTCTGAGACAAGGTTTGATCATAAACTCCGCGAACACTCGCTTTATAACCTAAAATATATTGATGATAATCGCTGGGCTCTGCTTCCACTCCCAAATTGATTGAATTAACACCAGTATTATCAATATAAACTTTCCAAGAACCATCAACGCCAGAAATTGCCATTTGTTCCACTGTCCAATCATATTTATAAACCCGAACCGTAACTCCTGGTAAAACCGCGCCGCCCTGTGATAAAGGAGCTTTAACATAACCAGAAACAGTCGGAGTTTTAAACTTTTTGGTTCCAAGATTGGTAGTAGCGTTTAGGGCAACTGTAATGCTCCCCTGTTTTGATGGAGCGGCTTCGGAACAATTAGCTGGCGTAATAAAACGCGCTTCATAATTTCCAGCAACGTTTATGCCAACGGCAAATTTCCCATTAGCATGGGATTTTGATAAAGAACCAGAACCAAAGTAATTAGGTTGTTCCACCCTTAATTCAACATTATCAACTGGGGTGGATTCATCAGCTAAAGTAAATTTTCCAAGAACAATTCCATAACTTGAACTGCCAGCGATAAAATGTCGAGTATTAGAAACCCGGCTCGTACTGACATCGCGCAAAGTGATGTTAAGCCTTCCCAAACTTGACACATCTTCTGGAACAGTAGTAACAATTTGAGTCGCGCTTAAAGAGGTAAAGTCGTCCGCAGTTTGAGTCGCCCAATTTTCCCAAACGACCGTAGTGGAAGTAGTATAATTGGACCCGGAAATGACAATTTCATCTCCGGTTGTTAAAGCGCAGGGGTAGCCATAGCAACCCGAAGCGCTTTTGTTATTGACAATTGAATCAATAGCTGGATCCTGGCTTGCGCCAACAGTTCCAGTGGTTTGATAAGCATCCACAAAAACGCTGGTGGAAGTGGCATGCTGAATTGTGTCTCCGGCAATTTGAAGCTTCCAGGCGTTGCTTTGGCTTAAATTTAAATTTTCAATTCCATAAATTCTTAGAATATGATTACTAGCATCATATTCTGTGCTCATATTGTAGGGCAGATAACGACTTAATTTTTGGGTTACTAAAGGACTGCCGGTTTGCAACAAATAATTTCTTAAATCACTGGCATTTTTGGTAGATGCGCCAACTTCGTCAGAAGAACTTAAAGCGCTACTTAAAATATCATCGTCAAAATTAATTTCAATTGAGGTTGGCGAAACCGTGACTGAATCTACGGCTAAGGCGTTGATAATTGACGGCGCGCCAATAGACCATAATGAAATAACTAAGACAAAAAAGGCCATTAAAAATTTTTTAGTTCTTCTTATTACCCGGCCTTGTTTGGAATAAGTTTTGATTTTTTTAAAATTCATAGAATTTAATTTAAAATAATAAATTATAATATATTTAGACTATTTTATAAATTTAAACAAATAAAAAAAACCTTTTTCTGTTGTTAAAAAAGGCTTATCAAAAACAATGACAAAAATAACAAAATTTCCTCCCGGCCTAAAGGGCCTCCTAATTGATGACGCATCTTATTTTTATTTAGCGCTTTTTGAAACGCTGACTTGGCAATTTTCTATTTTAAACCAAAGCCAAATGAATAAAAATATCTTACTAAACTACTATATTATTATACAACTAATATTTTAAAAATAAAACCGTTAACCTGTGGATAAAATTAATATTTTATCTCTTTTAAAATTGGACGAAAAATCATTTCTTGATTATCCCGAACAATTGTTAATTCAACTTCTTCGCCGGGATTTTTTTTCTGAATCAAATAGGTTAAATCCTGGCTTTTAGCCAAATCAATTCCGTCAACCTTGATAATAATATCAGCGTTTTTAATATCTTTTTCCATGGCCGGACTATTTTGTAACGGCGCGCCATAAATAATCGCTCCTTGAGGGAAGCCTTTAAACTTTTCGCTTTTTAAACCAATTGCTTCGTTAATATTCAAGTAATCTATTCCTAAAATAGGTCGGGTTAAATCTCGCCCTAAAATCGCTTGAAGAAATAAATTTTCCATTTGCCAAAAAGGAATTATCTCCCCTTGAGAAACCAAGCCAATCAATTTTTTATCCAAACCAAAAATCGCGGCTTGAGGAAAAGCATTCAGAGAAGTTTCCGCATCCAAAATTAAATACTCGGAAAAATGGTCTGTGGACCTAATTAAATCATCATTTTTAAAAACCATTCTTTTTTGAGCTGAATTTATCTCTGTTAAATGATAATTTCCCAATTTATCCAAAAGAATCGCTTGTTTGCCAGCAAAAATTTCTTCCCTGGCGCTGATGGTTGTTTCCGGAAAATCACCTGAACCGATTAATTTAACAAAACTGATTTTCGTCAAAGAGTCGGTCATAATTTTTTCCACTCCATAAATCACATTTTTTGAATCAATAGCGACATAATCAATTCCCGGTTCAAAATCAGCATTGACTGCAAGCCAACCGTCTTTTAAAAATACTCCTAAACCAATGGTCTGCCATGGCCCGTAAATTTGATCCAAAAATGGCAAATTTTCTTCACTTTTCTTTTTAAAAATTCTTGCGGTCTTCCCGGGTAAATCTTTAGCTAATTCCTCCACTCTAGTTTCAGCCAAAACCGTAATATTTTTTTCCGTAATAATATTATTTTCTTGCGGAGAATAATTCTTTTCAATTTTTATTTCTCCAATTAAAGGAAGATTTATAACATCCCGGGTTAAAATAAAATAACTGCTTAAACTGCCGGCCAGCAAACCGAAAACAATCGACCAAATCAAAACTAAGACGAAAAACCCGCCAAACTTTTGCTTAGACTGGGGTTTGTTAGAGAATTCTTTGTTTTGATAAAAATCCGCCACGTCATCTTCCACTTGGTCTTGCCTTTTTTGGCGAGAAGAAAAGCGTTTGGACTTTTTTATTTCCACCTTACCCTCTTCTTCTTCGTTAATAATGTCTACTTTTTTTAATGGTTTTTCCATAATATTTTATATTTAAAATTATAACTCAATTTTTTTATTTTGGGAAAAATAAAAAAAATAAATTGCCAAAAGAATTAAAGAAATCAAAAAAGCATTTAAATAAATTCCCAAAGGAAGAAAATTTAAACTTAAATAAATTTCTGTTAAAAAAAGCGAAACAATCAGTAAGTCATTTTTAAATTCATCAAGCCGATTGAAAAACAAATAATAATAATTTAGCCAAAAAAACAATCCGAATACCACCAATAAATTGATGAAAAAACTTAATTCAAAGGCTGACTTAGCTAAAACGCCGCTGAGAAAAGCCAATGCCCAATAGCTGATGATGAAATTAAGCCAAAAAACAGTCTTTTGAAAAATATCGGGCTGACAAATCCTCGGCTGATAAAAAAACTGGAAAAGATGAAAAAGAAAAAATCCCAAAATAATTAAAAAAAGAAAAATAAAAACTGTTATCCAAAACAAGCCGCTTAAAAAAAGAAAAAATCCCAAACCGCTTAAAACAAAAAGCATTAGTTGAACCAAAAAAATCCATTGCTTTTTTATTTTTCCTTGAATTAAAAAAATTCCAACCAAAAAAGTCAAAAATAAAATTAGGCTGTCGCCAATGATAATTTTAATCAGACTCGGCTGATAAAAAACGAATAATAATATCAAGCCAAAGAGAATGGGCACGGCAAGATAAAAAGTCTTTTTTAACATATTTTTTAACTAATTCCCATTTCGTCAAGATTGGCTTCTTCCCAATTTCCGTTTTTTTCGCAATAGATTTTCATTTCTGAAACTTTTTCATCCGGCGAGTAAACAAAATCGATCGCAACCCGTCCGCCAATTCTTTTGGTGTGTAGAACTTTTTTGTCCATCACTTTTGGTCGACTGATTTTTTCAACTTTTATCCTGCCTAAAGGACTTTTAAATTCAAAACTTTCTTTTTCTCCCATGATTTTTTTGCCATCAGAAAGCTCGTCCAACTCAAATTCTTCCTTGACTCTATTTTCAATGCCAAATTTTTCCTCCGCTAAATAAACTAATTGTTCCCATTTTCTTGGATTCATAAAATTAAATATAAATTATCACTTTTGGTTTTTAAATTTTTGGTCATTAGTGGTCCTTAGAATAGATACAACCGCAATAATTTTGCCGATAAAAATCATATTTTTTGCTAAATTCCAAACTTTTTTTAAAACCGTCTTTTTTTTTAAAATCGGCGGAAAAAAAAGCGATTTGATATTTTTCTGAAAGTTGATTGCCGAAATTATTAATTATTTCCGCTTTTTTCTGCGGTCCAACGGTGAGGGCGGTAGCAAAAAATTCGAATTTTAATTCTTTGGCTTTTTGCGCGGTTTTTTCCAATCTCATTTGAAAACATTTTTTACATCTTTTACCCCCTTCCGGTTCCTTTTCTAAATCTTTAATTTCTTTAAACCAATCCGCGGGTTGATAAAATTCTTTGATTATTTCCAAGCCGGTTATGATTGCTAATTTTTCTCCATCTTTTAGCCGTTTTTCATATTCTTCTCTTGGTTGAATATTTGGATTAAACCAGAAAAGTGTTAAGTCGAAATCTTGTTTTAAAATTTCAATTGGCACAGCGCCGCAGTTGGCGCAACAAAAATGTAAAAGCAATTTTGGTTTCATAAAATAATCCTTGTTGTTTAAATGTAGCATATTTTGTTTTATTGTTCAAGAAATTTCTAGGGAAAAAGATTAAATTCTGGAACTTGGTGGCCGAGCCACCAAGTAGGGGTTTTTAGTTAAGTTTCCTGCTCTTTCTTAGATTGGAAGCTGTTTTCTTCACTTGGTGGCCGAGCCACCAAGTGAAGATTTTTTGGGTTTTTTCTGTACTTGGGAGCTCGGCTCCCAAGTGGAGGTTTTTTTATAACAAATACCCCCTAAAATGGGGGTATTTTTTTATTTAATTTTATACGAAAATAAAAAATGGTGCTTATCTCGCGTCTAAAAGGAAAACCTTTTTTCAGCTGAAAGAACCGAAGTTCTAAAATAAGCACCAACTATATAATAACATAAATATTTTTTTTAACAACATTAACCTGTGGATAACTTTTTTAACTTTTTTAACATCTTTCGAACTAAATCTATTAAATAGACAAATTGAACTTGCTAAAACAGCTAAAATAATTTATAATTTATTGAATTGATTTTAATTCGGGGATTAGCGCAGTTTGGTAGCGCGCATCGTTCGGGACGATGAGGTCGCGAGTTCGAATCTCGCATCCCCGATTTTTTATTTTTGGCAACCAGGGCAGTAATAAGTGCCGCGGCTGGCCAATTTTATTTTTTTAATTTTAAGGGAACAACGAAAACATTTCTGTTTTTCCCTCTGATAAACTTTTAATTTATTGGCGAATAATCCCCTTTTTCCTTCTACGTCTACATAGCGTTCGTCGCCAGCCGTTGTCCCGCGATTTTTTATCGCGGTTTTAATAATTCTAACCATTGATTGATAAATATCTTTTATTTCTTTTTCTGTCAAAGTATTAACTTTTCGGTCCGGTAAAACTTTTGCCAACCAACATATTTCCTGAGCGTAGATATTACCTATTCCCGCAATAAAAGACTGGTCCATTAAAAGAGGTTTTATTCTAGCATTTGGTTTTTCTAAAAGATTTTTTTTAAATTTTGAAAAAGTAAATTCTTTAGCCAAAAATTCCGGTCCGATTTTCATTTTTTCAAAAATACTTTCCAAATCACTTGTTTTAACCAATTTAACATAACCGAATTGACGCAAATCATTATGCAGTAAACGGCTTTGGTCTGTAAAATAATAAATTAAATGGGTATACTTTTCTAAAATTTTGTTTTTTGGGGGGAAATAAATTAATTGCCCTGATAATTTTAAATGAATTAAAAGAGAACATTTGTTGGAAAGATTAATGATTAAAATTTTTGCCCGACGCTCAACATTTTTTATTTTTGCTTTCTCAATCGTCTTTTTGAAAAAATTAGGAGAAACTCCTTGAATCATTTTAGGCAATTTTATTTCCACTAATTTAATAATTTTGCCTTTTATTTTTTTATTTAATTGATTTTTAATTGTTTCCACTTCTGGGAGTTCCGGCATATAATTTTTATTTAATTTAATATTCTTTATTTTATCCTTGGTTTGAAATGCTGGCAAGGCGCGGAGGCAATCTAAATTTAAATTAGAGATTGCTTCTCCGCCATTGGACGAGGTGCCATTGGACGAGGTGAAACCTCGTACATTTTGCTTTTAAAAATTTCTTGGGCAGCTTATTGACAAAAAGCGATTTTTGCGATAGAATATAATAGTTAATAATGTAAACCCTAAAAAAGGGGGATTCGATGAAAAAAATCTTTAGCGTTCTTTTCATGACCGTGGTTGCGATTATCGCGATCACCATACCCAGCCCGGCATTTGCTGAATTGCCGGAGTTGAAAGTTTCCCAGGTCCGATTGTATACCGGACAATCTGCCCTGTCCTCAGGGTTTGGGGCAGCCGTGGTCGCATCAAACCAAGGATGGTCACTTTTGTCAGAGTACAATTCCTCTACCGGGAAATTTATTCTGACAAAAAAAACCTCATCTTACGGAAATTTCGGATTAGTAGTTGGGTCAAAATCGGCATTGCTGATTGGCCCGGTTTGGAACATTTCGAAAAAATATTTTTCCGCAAAAAGCATTCTGGCTGCCTTTTGGGGTGAGCCGGGAAGTCCTGACTGGGGGATGAACTTCGGTTTATCCTACCAGGAGATAAGCTTCCGCATGGGTAATGCAGAAATGGGATATGCCCTCCTGCATTATCTAAAGGAGGAACCGAAAAGCTTGCCGTATATAAAATATACGGCGAAATTCGGGTCCGCTGTAAGCGCGGACGTTTCATGGACATATAATGTCCGAGACCAGGAACCAATGTTCTTGGTTTCAGGAGCATACACTCTGTAAATAAACATAACCACCTCTTTCATTTTTGCCACCGAAGGCATTTAATGGAAGGGGTGTTTTCATTTAGGTTTGAAACTACGAGTTTGAACCTCGTAGTTTCAACTTCTTACAGGTCCGACCTGTAAGAAGTTGTTGGTTATGTTAGGTTTAACCTGGCTGTCAGGTCCGACCTGATAAGAAATCACTTGGTGGCCGAGCCACCAAGTGATTTTAGCCACCAAACTTTTTTAAAAATAAAAATTAAAATAAAAAATGGACGGTACAGGATTCGAACCTGTGACATCTGCAATGTGAATGCAGCGCTCTACCACTGAGCTAACCGTCCAAAATAAATTAAGAATGGATATAGAAAAATAAAAATTAAAGAAGAAAAACTTTTTTTAAAAAAAAGTTAGGTTTTCTCATTTTTTAAAAAAATTGCTCTAAAATGAGCTCTGGAAACAGATTTGCTGAGAGGTGTCGGCTGGGGTCTGACCCCATTAAATTGCGGAGGCTAATTTATACATCGGCATAATTACCGATGCCACCATGCCGCCAACGATCAGAGCTAGAAAAATAATAATCATTGGTTCGAGTAAGGTGACTAATTTTGCCAAAATATTCTCCACCTCCCGAGCGTAAAAACTAGCGATTTTATCCAAGATTTCATCCATTTTCCCAGTTTGCTCGCCAATTGACATCAAATGCGGAAGCATTTTAGGAATCCCCGGGGCGTCAATAAAAGCATCGCTAATTGAACGTCCCTCTTCCACATCAATTAAAGATTGTCTAATTAAATTTTCATAAACTGTATTGCCCACCACTTTAGAAACAATTTTCAAACTGGAAGTTAAGGAAATACCACCGACAATCAAAGTTGAAAGGCTTTGAGTAAAACGAACTAAATAAATTTTTTGGAATAATGATCCAAAAACCGGCAATTTTAAAAGAATCCGGTCCCAAATCGCTTTTCCATTTTTGCTTTTTAAAAAAGCGCGGCCGAGAAAAAATAAAACAATTGCTCCCAAAATAATAAAAATAATATAATTTTTGAAAAAATCGCTTGTAGCAACTAAAATTCGCGTCGCTAATGGAAGCTCCACTCCTGATTCAATCAAAATTGTAGTCAATTTCGGAATAACAAAAATCATCATTAAAATCATAACCAGGGTAACTGCCACTAAAACAAAAATGGGGTAAATCATTGCTCCTTTAATCTTACTCATTAAATCATAGGTTTTTTCCTGCTCATCCGCCAAATATTTTAAAACCTCATCAAGTTTTCCAGCCGTTTCTCCGGCGCGAATCATATTGATATAAAAATCGTTAAAAACATCCGGATATTTTGCAAAAGCCGATGATAATCTGGAACCGCCGCGGACATCTTCAGAAACCGAAGTCATAACTTTTCTTAAGGATTCTTTGCCAGTTTGGCGAGATAAAATTTCCAAAGCTTTAACCAACGGCAAACCAGCGGATATCATAACAGAAAGTTGGCGAGACAGAAAAACCATATCCTTAGATTTAATTCTATCCAAAAAAGATAAATTTAAAGAACGTTTCCAAAAAGGCAAGTTTCCACTTTCTTTAAGAGAAATAATAATCAATTCCCGCCGATTCAGAGTTTCAATTGCCGATATTTGGTTAATGGCTTCAACGATTCCTTCAATTGTTTCTCCGGTTAAATTTTTTGCCTTATATTCAAATAACATTTTTTTAATTTGCTAATTTTTATCTTCTTAAAAAAGAACGAAAAATGTCTTCGTTAACACAATATTTAACCGCATCTTCAGAAAGGATTTTGCCGGAAATAACCAAGTCTGCCAAATATTGCTCTAAGGAAATAGAATTTTGGTCTTCAGTGGTTTGAATAACTCCATTTAGCTGATGAAGCCGGCCAGTGGCAATAATGGTTTTAACTGCCGGAGTAGCGGATACAATTTCCATAGCTCTAATTCTTCCCCCGCCGATTTTAGGCACTAAGCGGGAAACAATAATACCTCCTAAACTCTCGCTTAAAAAATATCTAATATCTTCTCTTTTTTCTCCGGGATAAAAATGAAGCACTCTTTTAATGGTTTTGACGGCTGAACCCGTATCCATCATGGCAAACACCAGACTGCCTGCTTCAGCTAAAGCAAAAATTTCATCCATCACTTCGGCACTATTAACTTGGGAGACCATAACCACATCCACATTTCTTTGACGGACATATTTCAAACCACTTAAAAATGATTTTGTATCTTTTCCCACTTCTCTTTGTTCCACTAAACTTTTAAAGCCATTCATAATTGATTTAATCGGCTCTTCAATTGTGGTAATAAATTTATTTTGGTTTTTATTGATATGATCAAGCAGGGATATTAATAAAGTAGACCGACCAGAATCTCTAGGGCCGGTAACAAAAACGATTCCTTTCAAAAGATTGGTAAAATCTTTAACCATTTCCGGCAAGTCTAATTCGCTTAAATCAGTAATTTCTTGGGTTAATAATTTTATCCGACAAGTGGCCGACCTTCTTTGAAAATAAAAATCGATTTGACAGTTCCCTATTTTCCCAATACTTCTAACAACAATAATTTCCCTTTGCTTCTCCATTTTTTCCTTTTCTTCCGAGCTGAGAAAAATATCCAATAATTCATTAATAAAAGAAACCGCGATTACTCCTTCGCCAGTCAAAGCTTTTAATTCCCCATTGATTCTAATAAAGGGAGTTTGGCCCGGCAAAAAATAAATTTCCGAGGCTTTTTTTTCCACTGTTTGCCGACAAATCCGGTTTAAAATAACTTCGGTTTGCGTATTCATATAAAATTATATTTAAAAAATCAATTTAATATTTTTTTAAAGTTTGGTGGCTGAGCCACCAAACTTTTTATTCACGGGCGGAACGCAAAACTTCTTCCATGCTAATAATTCCTTTTAAGGCTTTGATATAACCGTCTTTAATAATTTCTATCATCCCCTGCCGTTTAAATTCTTCTTTAACTTTATTAATCTTGCAACCGCTGGTAATAATTTCTTTCATTTGGTCTGTTATTTCCAGAGCTTCAAAAATAGAAGTCCGTCCTTGATAACCTTCATTATTACAGCGAGAACAACCCTCTCCGCGATAAAATTTTAACCGGCCGGTTTTATTGTCACGATAAGAATCCAAATCTATCAGTTGGCCGGATTGTAATTCTTTTTCAATTGATTTTTCCAATTCAAGAGATACTTCGGTTTCTTTGGCGCAATGAGGACAAATTTTTCTTACTAATCTTTGAGCAATAATCAAATTCAAAGAAGAAGCAATTAAAAACGGCTCTATACCCATATCAATCAGCCTTGGAACAGCGCCGAAAGCATCGTTAGTATGCAGGGTGGAAAGAACAACATGACCGGTTAAAGCGGCGTGAGTCGCTAATTCCGCTGTTTCCTGGTCGCGAATTTCCCCAACCATAATAATATCAGGGTCTTGACGGACAATGGAACGAAGCCCAGTGGCAAAAGTATATCCAATTTGAGGTTTTACTTGCGATTGATTAACGCCGGCTAAAAAGTATTCAATCGGGTCTTCCAAAGTGGCGATATTAACTTCTGATTTATTTAAAATTTTTAACGCGGCAAAAATAGTGGTTGTTTTACCAGAGCCAGTTGGTCCAGTAATTAAAACAAGTCCGTGAGGACGAGCTAAATTTCTTCTAATGGATTCTAAACCAATTCCCCAAAAACCCAAATCTTTTAAATCAAAAACCCTTTTGGCCGGGTCAAGCACCCTCATTACCACCTTTTCTTTATCAAATAAAGGCATAACAGATACCCTCAAATCAACTTTTCTTTTAGCAACCATAATTCTGATTCTCCCATCTTGAGGAATTCTGGTTTCATCTAATTTAAGATTGGCCATCACTTTAATACGGGAAATAATTGAGGCGTGCAAATGACCGGGCAACATAGCGGCTTCTTTTAAAACTCCATCAATTCGATAACGCACTCTGGTTTTTTCTGAAAATGGCTCAATGTGAATATCCGAGGCATCATTATCAACCGCGTATTTTAAAATAGAACCGACTAATTTACTAATGGGAGCGGCCTGCCCCATTTTTTCCAAATCGAGCTCCAGGGTTTCTTTAGCGGTTTTTGTCAAATCAAATCTTGATTCGGCGGCACCGACTGCTTCCTGAACTTCCACGGAAAGGCCTCCGTATTGGGCTAAAATATTTTTCAAAGCGGAAGCGGCGGCGGTATGGTATTCCACTTTCAAATTTTTTTGGCGAGCAATAAAATCAACTGCTTCTCTGGCTTTAAAATCACCGGGATTAAGCATCGCCACTTTTAAAAAATTATTTTCCTGGCTAAAAGCAACCACATTATAATTTTCTGCCACATCTTTGGGAATAATACTTAGAATTTTCTGTTCCACAATTAAACCATACAAGTCAGTAAGTTGGACATTATACATTTGGCTCTTTGCCCAAGCAATATCTTCTTCTGTTAAAAGATTCTTTTTTTCTAAAATTTCATCTGCTGGCACGTTAATTTCCCTTGATTCAGCAATTAATTCTTTGAATTGCTGCTGAGAAATTTTTCCATGCTGGACCAAAAAAAGGACAACATTATTTTCCGCTTTTTTCAACATAAAAAATCATTATTCTTCTTCTTTTTGATTAATTCTAAATGGCATAAAAGGATTGACCCGACCCGATTCGGTTGTTTCAAGCCTTTCAATAAAATCAAAAAAATTCTTATCGTATTTCATTTCCTTAAATTTGGGGTTATCAACAATCGTTTTAATTTTATCTATCTTGGGAATAGATTCTTTTAAATAGGCTGGCCTTAAAGCCCCTAACTCTAGATCTGATTTCCCCAGCCCTTTTCCTAATCCCAAAGTTTCACTGTTTCTTAAAACAAAAATAAAAACAATCAATAATAAAATGATGAAAACAATCAATGGGATATAATCTTTTTTAAATTTTGCCATATTTTTATTCCAAATAATAACTTTGGATAGCCAGAGATGCGCCACTCCCCACCCCGGTTAATGAAATTTCCCTGACATCCATAATCCTGACATTTTTTTCAATTTCCGCTAAATATTCTTTTATCATCTGATAATTTCCTTTTTTAAAATCAAGTTTAATGGTTAAAATGCCATTTTTAAAATCAAAAGCGAAATTAATTAACTCTAAATCCGACTGCTCCGCCAAAGCTTTAATTTGCTTTAAAATCAAAGGCACATCAACCTTTTCCGCTAAGACATATTTTATTTTTTCCAGTTCTGAAAAATTAATTTCATCCGCTTCCTGTTTCATTTTTTTTAATCTTTCCAGATAAGCCTTTTGTTCATTTAAAATTTCTTGCCTAATTTTTAAATCCAAAGGACCGCCGTTAAAAGTTTGGTCCATTTTCGGCTTAATAATCGCAAAATATCCGATAAAAAAAGCGGCTAAAAGAAAAATAATAATTATCAGCCAATAATATTTGGCGACCATTATCTGATACCATTTCATTTTTATTCCTATTCTTTTTATTCTCGGCATAATTATTTTTTAAAAACATTATCCGCTAAAACCAAATTAAAATCCGCTTTAATGCCGATCGGAGTTTTAGCAATTCCAGAAGTAGAAACCTCTTTGATAAAATCCGTTGCTTGGGAAAAAACAACAATTTGCTGAGCAATTGATAAAAGGTCTTTTCCAGAACCATTTAAAATTATTCTCCCGTCTGTGTTGGCCTTGAAATCCCCAAAATAAACATCTGGAACAGTATACTCTTCCAGTAGGTCAAAAAATTTAGTCCAATAAATATGGTTATTTAAAATATTTTCCGTTCGAGTTGCCTTTTGTTCTAAATCAGCGATTTCATTACGGAGAGGAAAAAAAGAATTACTTTGCGCTTTAATAAATTGCATTTCTCTTTCCACTTCAACAACTTGAAAAGCTATTTTTTGGAAATGCCAATTGATATAAAGCCAAACCAAAATAAAAATACTTAAAATCACAAATAAATAAGCAAAAAGAATCAATGAACGAGAACGAACTAACCGGGGGATAATCATTGATTCCTCCGGCATTAAACTGATCTCCAATCCGCTTAAAGGCTGAATTTCTTCGTCTTTTTTGTTTCGTCGGGAAAAAAATTTCCTTTTTTTCTTTTCTTTTTCAACTGATTTTTGAGAAAATTCATCCAAAGCGATAAAATCTTTTCCCTTTTTAGAAAAAGCCTTATTTTTAAAAATAGAACCTAAACGTCCAGCCTGCTTGGTTTCGTTTAAAAATGGTTCTTTTTTATTTTTTTCCATTTCCATTAAATTCATTTGTCGTTTCTTATTTTATTTTTTAAAAAAATTTCTTTTTAAAATTATTACCCCATTTCCCTTAATGCCAAGCCAATGGCGACAGAAAAACGCGGCGCCACTTCTTCCAAAGCCGGTTTTAAATCCGGGTCAAAAGAAACTCTGGACCAGGGGTCGCCAATAATAACCCGAATATTAATTTCTTGAGAAAGATAATCAACTAAACCGGGTAAATAAGCCGAACCGCCAGATAAGATTACTTGTTCTATTTCTTTTCCAGACTGGTCTTGATAAAGCCTGATTGAATATCTCATTTCATCAAGCACCGGTTCCATAATTCCTCTGATGATCTCAGGGATTTTTGAAGACCCAGCCATACCAATGTCTCTTTTAAATTGTTCCGCTCTTTTAAAATCAACGTTAAGACTATTGGCAACGGCCCGGGAAATAGTGATTCCTCCCACATCAATACTTCGATTCAGCGATGGTATACCCTTTTCAATAATAACAATATCGGTGGTAACGGCGCTCGTATCAATAATCATGGTCGTCGCCTGACTTTTTCCAATCAATGAGCGGGACATAGCAAAAGCCTCTGTCTCTAAAGACATTAATTGTAAATCAGCTCTTTTAAATATTTCAATGTATCTTTTTACTAAATTTTTTTCTGCGGCAGTTAAAAGAATACGGTAATTTTTTCTTTTTTTATCAACATTAATAATATCAATAATTCGCCAATCCAAAACCACTTCTTCCAAAGGCAATGGAACAAATTTTTTTGCTTCCCAACGAACCGCCGAATCCAAATCTTTTTTATTCATCATCGGCAAAGTGATAACAGAATTAAAAACAGAATAATTCGGCAGAGCAGTGACCGCCTGATAAGAAGTTGTTCCCGCTTCAGTATAAAGTTTTTTAAGTAAATTCGCCACCTTATCAATAATTTCCTTAGCGTCTCCCCTAATAATATCGCCAATCGCCCTTTCCGCATAACCATAAGTCAGTAAAGAAGGGATATTTTTATTTTGAACCAATTCAACCAATTTAATGCTGGTTGAACCAATATCAATTCCTAAAAAACTATTATTTTTTTTAAAACCAAAAAGGCCCATAATACAATGCGTTTAAAATTTTCCCAAAAAACCCAATTAGATAACCGAAATAAATTTTCAAATCTATCCTAAGTTGGGTATTTAGAATTTTTATATTTATGTTATTATTATACAATATAATAATAGATAAAACAAGAAAAATAGAGATGTGGATAACCAAAATAAAAAATTTTCTGTTGGATGTTTTTTTTCCAAAAATTTGCCTTGGTTGTGAAAGAACCGACTTTTTAATTTGCCCAGCGTGTTTGGAAAAGCTGACTGTCGTGGGTGAAATAAAAAATGATTTTCAAGGATTCAAGGGGATAATCGCCTGTTTTGATTATCAACAACCTTTGGTGAAAAAAATGATTAAAAGAGCAAAATATCCTCCTTGTCAAAAAGAATTAATTCCTATTTTAACATCATTTTTAATAAAACTTTTAAAAAATTATCCCCAGCTCGTCTCTTTTTGGAAAAAAAACAATTTTATTTTAATGCCAATCCCTATAACAAAAAGGAAAAAAGCTTGGCGCGGGTTTAATCAGGCGGAAATTATCGCTGAAGAAATAAATTTAAAATTAAATTTATCTTTAAATAAAAAAATAATTAAAAGAATAAAAAACAAAAAATCTCAAACCAATTTAGGACGGAAAAATAGATTAGAAAATGTAAAAGGAATTTTTAAAATCGCGCAAAAACCGCCAAAAAACATTATTTTAATAGACGATGTTTTAACAACCAGCGCTACTCTTAAAGAGGCTAAAAATGCTCTTATTCTGGCCGGGGCAAAAAACGTTTGGGCAATTGTTTTGGCAAAAGGATAAAAAATAAAAGCAAGGCGCCAATAATAAACATTAAAAGGGCAAAAAATTGGCCTAATCGCAAACCTAAAATTATGGGTTGAAAATCTATTCTTAAAAATTCCAGAAAAAAACGGCCGAAAGAATATAAAATAAGATAACTGGAAAAAATTATTCCGGTTTTTATTTTATTTTCTTGACGAGATTTTTTGCTGAAAAAAATTAATTTCAATAAAAAAAGCAAAATCAAGAAAACCAGCAAATTCCATAAAGACTCGTATAAAAAAGTGGGGTGAAAATATTCATTTGCGAAAAACCCAGCCGGCCGATTTGCTAAAGCAATTGGAATTCCCCAGGGTAGATTAGTAGGCGAGCCAAAAACCTCCTGATTGAAATAATTGCCCCAACGGCCAATCGCCTGTCCCAAAATAAGGCTGGGAGCGATAATGTCAGCTAATAATAAAAAATTTAATTTGTGTTTTTTGCCAAACCAAAATAAAATCGCCAAACCAACGATAACACCGCCAAAAATTCCTAAACCGCCTTGCCAAACCTTAAAAATATTCAAAGGATTTTTTAAATAATAAGGCCATTCGGAAAAAACATGATATAGTCTGGCGCCGATAAAGCCACCGACTATTAAATAACAAAACAAATCTTCTATCAATTCCTTTTTTATTTTTAATTTTTTAGCGAAACTTAAAATTAAAAAAAATCCCAAAACCAAACCAATAATAATCAAAAAACTATACCAGTAAAAATTGAAAAGCCCCAACCGTAAAAAAATCGGCTGGGGCTTAAAACTATGGAGAAAATTAAAAAATAAATTCAGCATTTTTTAATCATCTTTAATGATTTATTTTTATTCGCAACTGGCATTATTACTACTTTCTGCTTCTCCTAAACCAAACCCGGCAACAGGCGTTTTTAAAGAAAGGGTTTGGGCGCATTCTTCCGGCATAACTTCAAAACCGGCGCAAATCGCCTGTTTGTAATCTTCCGGTGAGCGATTCAAGTTCACTAATTTTTCATTGATTAACATAGTGGGCGAACCTTGGACTCCGTATTGCACATTTAAGTCATCGTCAATTTTGAAAATAGGAAAATTACCATTTAACCAAGATTCTTTATCTTCATATAAAGAAGTAACATCGTATTCTTTATCAGTTTTATTAACACAAGTAGTTAATTTATTTTGGTTAACATTCGCTTGAGTTAAACATTTCTCAGATTCATCGGCTGCAACAAAACATTGAAGGTAGGGAATTAATTTATCCGTCTGTTCTTTTTGAATGCAATACTGCCTTAAATTTTCATCAATTTCTTTTTTCTCGTGCATAATATAATTGACAAAATGAATTTTGATATCCGCTTTGTCTTTTAATAAATCCATAACCGACAAAAGGGCTTTTTGCGCCTGTAAGCCGAAAGGGCAATAGGACATAATAAATAATTTAACTTCCGCTTTTTCCATTTGAGGAATATCCTCTATGGTAGATGTTTCTGCGCCAGGAGCGGCGGCTTGATAACCTTCAACTTCAATGGCATCAGGAAAAAGAATTTTTCCGTCGCTGGAAACATAGGAATCAAAAGTTCCGTTGTTGACATTGAGTTTAAACTTGCAAAGACTTACTTTTTTTTCACAACTGGCTTCAACTAAAGAAGCGGCTGAACCGGCTTGTAAAAGATTTTTATTAATAAATTCTACGGCCTGTCCCGCAATTTTATTTGCCGGCAATTTGAAAAAAACATTTTTCAAACCAAATCCGCCGGTAAAAATAGAAACTAAAAAAAGAACTAAAAAAATTCCAGAAAAAATTTTCCAAAATTTAATTTTTTTATTTTTTTCTTCCATAAAAAATAAATTAAATGATTAGATTAAATAATTAAGACTGATATTAATAATAACACATAAAAAAAATTTGGCAAATCTTTTTTATGGTAATTGAGGCTTTACTTTCTACTTGGTGGCCGAGCCACCAAGTAGGCCGAAATAAGTTGAGCTTTCGGCTATTTATTTGATTGGGAGCCGTTTTCTTCACTTGGTGGCCGAGCCACCAAGTGAAGGTTTTTTGAGGTTTTTCTGTACTTGGTGGCCGAGCCACCAAGTAAGAGTTTTTTTAATAAAAACTGAATAAAAAATTAAAGAGATTCGATTAATTTTCCAGTTTGAAAAATTAAATCTTCTTTTAAAAAATTTCCGATGAGTTGAATGCCGAATGGTAAACTATTGATTTCACCAATTGGCAAGGACATCGCCGGCAGACCGGCTAGATTAACCGGCACCGTATAAATATCAGACAAATACATTTGTAAAGGATCGTTTAATTTTTCTCCTAATTTAAAAGCGGTGGTCGGAGTAGTGGGGGTTAGTAAAATATCAATTTGTTTTTCTTTAAAAACTTTTTCAAAATCCTGTTTAATTAAAGTTCTCATTTTCTGCGCTTGGTAATAATAAGCTTCATAATATCCCGAGGACAAAACATAAGTTCCAAAAATAATCCGGCGCTTAACTTCTTCGCCAAATCCTTCAGTGCGGTTATTCATATAAACATCTAAAAGGTCTTGAACGGATTTTGAAGAATTAAAACCATATCTAATCCCGTCGTAACGGGATAAATTAGTAGATGCTTCGGCGGACATAATAATATAGTAACAAGCTAAAGCGTATTTGGTATGAGGCAAACTTACTTCTTCAATTTCAAATTTTTGTTCTTTTAATTTTTTGATTAAATCATCTATTTTTTTCTTAATTAAAGAATCCAATCCGCTAACCAAATATTCTTTTGGCAAACCAATCCTGATTTTTTTTGATTTTTTTAAATTGTTTGTTTGATTTTCTTTTGAAAAATCAGGGATTGAAGTTGAATCAAGTTTGTCATAACCCTGAATCGCTTTAAATAAAATTTCCGCGTCAACGACATTGTTGGCTAAAACCCCGATTTGGTCCAAAGAAGAAGCCATCGCAATCAGTCCGGAACGGGAAACACGGCCATAACTTGGCTTTAAACCGACTAAGCCGCAAAAACTGGCGGGCTGGCGGATTGAACCGCCGGTGTCAGACCCCAAAGAACCCAAACACATTTCCCCAGCGACAGCGGCGGCTGAACCGCCGGACGAACCGCCGGCAACATATTCCAAATTGCGCGGATTTTTTGCCGGACCGAAAATAGAAGTTTCCGTTGAACTGCCCATAGCAAATTCATCCAAATTCGTTTTGCCTAAAATAATCGCTTTTTGTTCTTTTAATTTTTTAATTACTGTCGCGTCATAAACGGCTTGATAATTTTTTAAAATTTTTGACCCGGCGCTACATAATTTTCCTTTAATCAAAATATTATCTTTAACAGCCAAGGGAATCCCGGCTAAATCGCCGATTAAAATTCCGTTAGCTATTTCTTGGTCAATTTTTTTTGCCTGCATTAAAGATTCTTTTTCAAAAATTGAAACAAAAGCGTTAATTTTTGAATTTTTTTCTTTTATTTTTTTTAAATAAAAAGAAGTTAATTCTTGAACGGAAAAATCTTTGTTTTTAATTCCTCGGATTGTTTCAAAAATTGTTTTCTTATTAAAACTCATTTTTATTTTTGTTTAAAAACCTCTTTTATTTTGATTAACCCGTTTTCCGTTTCAATGGATTGACTGATTAACTCCTGGCTGTCTTTTAAATCTCTTTTTTCGGCTTTGTCTTCCTGAAAAATATTTTTTAAATTATGACCGCCGGAGCAAGCTTCAACTTTTTCCATTTTAATTTCCTGCAATTGCGCCACGTAGTTTAAAATTTCTTCCAATTGTCCTTGATATTTTTTAATTTCTTTTTCATTAAGTTTTAATCTTGCCAAATCAGCAAGATGTTTTATTTCCGCCTCGCTAATTTTTTCAATTTTTTGATTATTTTTTTTCGCCATATTTTTAAAAAATTATTTTGATGTTAGCAAATTTAGAAAACTTTTCTCATTGATAATCTTTACCCCGAGCTGTTTTGCTTTTTCATATTTCGACCCGGGATTTTCTCCCGCCACCAAATAATCAACCTGCTTGCTAATTTGACTTAAAACCCGGCCACCCAGAGCAATAACTTTTTCTTTTGCCTTTTCCCGAGAAATAGAAAACATAGTTCCAGTAAAAACAATTGTTTTTCTTTTTAAAATTTGTTCGTCAGGGGATTTAAAAACTTTTTTTAATTTCACTCCCCTTTTATTAAATTTTTCCAAAAGTTCTTGATGGCTGCGATTTTGAAACCAATTAAAAATACTTTGGCTTGCCACTGAACCGACGTTAGGCAGACTGATTAAAAATTCTTGACTAGCTTGGCTAAGTTTTTCTAAAGTTTTAAAATATTTAGCCAAATCAATCGCCATTTGCTCTCCGACATGGCGAATCCCCAAAGCCTGGATAAAATGGGACAATTCAATATCTTTGCTTTTTTCAATCGCTTTTGTTAAATTCCCGGCCGATTTTTCAGCAAATCTTTCCAATGGTTCCAAATCACCTTTAGTTAAAGTAAAAATATCAGCCGGCGTTTTAATTAAACCGTTATTCATCAATTGTTTAACTATTTTTTTACCAAATCCTTCAATGTCAAATCCTTTTTTAGAAACAAAATGAATAATTTTTTGCTCTTGGATAGCAAAACATTTTTTATTCAAGCAATAATGAGCAGCTTCGTTGGGCCGACGGACAACTTGTCCTTGGCAAAACGGGCAAATTTTTGGAAAGTGGAACTTTTTTTCTCGGCCTGTTCTAAAACTTTTTAAAACTTCCATAACCGCCGGGATAACATCGCCGGCTTTTTCAATAATTACGGTATCGCCAATTCGCACATCCAAACGATTAATTTCATCCTGATTATGCAGAGTAGCACGAGAAATTACACTACCCATTAATAATGTTGGTTTTAATTTTGCCACCGGAGTTAAAGCACCAGTCCGGCCAATTTGAATTAAAATATCTTCCACGATGGTGGTCGCCTGCTCGCCGGGAAATTTATAAGCGCGCATCCAACGGGGTGATTTGCCGATTGCTCCCATTTTTTTTTGCAAATCTATTCTATTTAAAAGGACAACTACTCCGTCATAATCAAAAGGATTGACTATTCTTTTTTTCAAATGCTTTTGATAATATTCTTTTACCGCTGATAAATTTTCACATTTTTCCGTTTCCGGGTCTGTTTTAAATCCTAAATCATTTAAAACTTGGTGTGTTTCCTGATGCGTTTTTTGTCCTACGTCAGTAATAATTTCAAAAATATAACAGTCTAAACGGCGTTCCGCTGTTATTTTAGAATCCAATTGGCGAACTGAACCGGCGGCGACATTTCTGGGATTAGCGTAAAGAGGCAGATTATTATCCGCTCTCTTTTGATTAAGGTTTTTAAAATCTTTTTGATTCATAAAAATCTCGCCACGCACTACAATGTCAACTGGTTTATTTAAAGATAAAGGAATCGCTTGAATCGCCCTGACATTTTGAGTAACATTTTCCCCAATCAAACCGTTTCCTCTAGTCACTCCTTTTATTAAAATACCTTTTTGATAAGTTAGAACTATGTCCACTCCGTCTACTTTTCTCTCGCAAAAATATTCAAAATTTTGATCCGATTTTTTTGCCAGGTCTAACCTGGCGTCAAGTTCAACTTGGCGGGAAAGATAATCTTTTATATATTTTTCCCAATCCGCTAATTCCTGAAATTCAAAAACATCTTCAATGGAGAGGATTGGTTCGATGTGTTTTACTTTTCCAAATTTTTTCAATGGGTCGTCACCCACTCTTTGGGTTGGAGAATCAGAAGTGATAAATTCAGGATATTGATTTTCCAAATCTTTTAATTCATTTTTCAAAGAATCCCAAGCCGCATCGGAAATTTTCGGTTGGTCTAAAACGTGATAAAGATGGCGATGGTAATTCAATTCTTTTTTTAATTTTTCAATTCTTTTTTTTGCTTCCTGTTTATTCATTTCTTTTTTAGTAAAATTATATTTCTCATTATAACATATTTTATTATAAAAAAAACCTTTTCTGAAAAGAACTACGAGGTTTTACCTCGTAGTTCTTTTCAAATTTAAGAGACCATTTTTGTTACTTGGTGGCCGAGCCACCAAGTAGTCCAAAATAAGTTGAGCTTTCGGCTCTTTCTTATGCTAGGAGCCGTTTTCTTCACTTGGTGGCCGAGCCACCAAGTAGGGATTTTGGGGGTGTTTTTGTTACTTGGTGGCCGAGCCACCAAGTAACAAATGGAGTCTGACCCCGGATAAAAAAAGTTTGGTGGCTCAGCCACCAAACTTTTTAACTTGGTGGCCGAGCCACCAAGTAACAAAAACTACGAGGTGAAACCTCGTAGTTATCTTCAGAAACAAAATGGAATCTGACCCCAAAATAAATTATTGTTCTTGTTCTTGTTGAGGCGGAAAACAAATCGTATTGGCAGTTAAAGGCGTAGCTGGACCAGACGCGGATTCCCCTTCCTCACTGGTGGCAGTCATCACGTAATAATAATCAATATACGGAATAATGCGGGAGTCAGTATAACAACAAGCGTCGGCATCAGATTCAATTTTCCCGCAATGACCGTCAGCAATGCCGGCCACATGACAAATCTCAGTTAATTGACAATTGCTCGCGCCACCACAAGAGCCGGCTTCATAGTCAATCTTGATTTGGGCGTCTGTTTTTGCCACATTATAAACTGCAAGATTATCAATTCTTCCATAAAACGGAGAGGTATTGCTAGCCACATTACTTTTGCCAATCCATAAATTATCTTCGTCTAAAATAATTAATTCTCCTAAGCCGGCATAAGATTGAGCTGTTTCAGGTTCGCCGTCAAGATAAAATTTCACAGTTTTATTAAGGTCGTCTCTAACTACGGCGACATGATGCCAATTAAGGTCAGCAATTGTTCCAGTACTGTATTTAGTTCCGGGATTTGCTCCATCACCGAATATTAAAGCAAGTTTATTATCAGCGCCGATTTCAAACCATAAATAATGGTCTTCACCATCGGCTGATATTTTATTATCAACTAAAATCGCGTCTCGAGTTCCAATACCGGTTCTTTTGACCCAAGCTTCAATAGTAATGGTCGGTGCTTCCAAGGTTTCGTTTGTCCCAACATCAAGATAATTATCAATGCCGTTAAATAAACCGCCAAGACTAAATTTTCCTTCACTGGTGGTTAATCCGGAACTGGCTACGCCGTGATTGGCATTGCCAGAAGAATCATGAACTTCGCCTGAAGAACCAGTCCAAGAAGACTCGTTCATTTTCCATTGAGCGATTAAATCATAAAAAGCATCATTATCCGCGTCATAATCCATAGCTTCTGCCAAATGGGAAGTTAATTCGCAATCAGAATTATACAATTCACTGCAACCAGTCGGAGTCAATGAACGATAAACATTGTATCCATCAGAATTTTCCACCGTAGTCCATTCAATTTCAAGCTGGCCACAAGTCGCGCTGTCAACTTCTCCGCTTTCGGGAGCGCAAAGCAAAGTGCTTTTCCAAATCGGTCCTTCAGAATTCCAAGTATCGCCACTTTCGTTATGCGCTTGAATTTTATAACAATAACCAG
>Ga0265595_1000909_pt1 | contig 24480 bp, 26 predicted proteins | sample saktaG_15_FD_190148 | JGI IMG/M metagenome (GOLD analysis project Ga0265595, IMG submission 190148) | Saline water microbial communities from Sakinaw Lake, British Columbia, Canada - sak_2013_06_06_50m | ecosystem: Environmental > Aquatic > Non-marine Saline and Alkaline > Saline ...
TAAAATAATACTATATTATAGATATAGTTAGAACAAGGGTAGCCAGATAATAACTAGCCCTTTTGGCCTTTGCTGAAGGTTTTTTTGTTTTTTATAAATTATTTCCCAGAAAAAGAAGGATTTTTAAGATTTTTGTCGTACGTATAGTAATAGATAATATGAATATATCTATTTAATATACAACAAAGATTAAACGATTCGCCCCAACTAATATACCCAATTTCTAATTAACAATATTCAAAGACAAACAATACAATCTAAAATAATGGATAATGTTATGTTTGTGCCAAAGATAATGACAGATGAATATAAATCTTATAAGAAGTTGGATTTAGCTTATATGCATGATTTCATAGCCTATTCTGAATTCCAACATGTAAGAGGTGATATTCATACAAATACCATCGAGGGATTTTTCTCATTATTTAAAAGATCGATTTTAAGTATTTACCATTTTGTTTCCCCAAAACATATTTAAAGATATTTAACAGAGTGTACTTTCAGATATAACACAAAAAAAGAAACAGAAGAAAATAGATTTAATTTACTTTTAGGTAACTGTCATGGTAGAATTATTTATAAAGAATTAATAAATTAAAGGAGAGATATCATGAAAAACAATCTTGATAAAATAACTCTTACAATAATTTTATATTTTATAGAAAAGTTAAATGGTGTTTTGGGTAAAACACATTTGTCAAAATTGTTATTTCTTACTGAGTTGTTATCTATAAAAAAATTCAAAGAACCTCTAACCGATCTAGAATTTGTAAAATACCATTATGGTCCTTTTAGTGGTAGAATAAATGAGTACTTACAAAATTTGAAAGAAAAAGAATATATTGAAATTAGAGAAATACCATTTACAAATGAACCAAAGGTTTACACAAGATATTATTCTAATAAAAAAGTTCCAATAAATAAATTTATTTTTGAAGCTTTGGACGGTGATAGCGAAAAAAAGACTCTGTTAGATGAAATAATAAATTCTTATGGGAATATTAGTTTACAACAATTATTAGATATAGTTTATAGTATACAAATAGTTAAAAATGCTAAACATCTTGAAATTATTTTAGAAAAATCTCAAGAAGTTGAAGAGGATAAAGAAGAATTAGATTTTGCAAATTTTTAAAAAATGATTAAAAAATATATAAACAAATGGGACATAGCGTTTGTCCCAAAATTTCCTGAAAGTATCGGATGTAAATTATGTAAAAAAGATTTTATTCCTAATAAATGCAATTGTCCGGTTTGCGCTCAAGAAACAGATATTTCATATATTATCCCTAAACAACCGAGACCAGTTTTGATTTGGATACATCAAGCAGATTGGATTGATAGCATAGCTTTTGGTATTCCTCTTTCCAGTATACATACACCTGGTTTATTTAAGGTTTTAATAAAGATAGAAGATTGTAGTTTTTTAGATATATCACAAGATAAAGTAAAACCAAGAACGGCAATTATTAATCAAGCCACAAGATTTAGTGGTAATACCATAAACATGACAAAAGTTTTTGGAAGGCTAACAGATTTAGTAATACAAGAAGAAATAAATAACAAACTGTTCGATTGGTTATTTAGATAATTATGACAAAAGATACAAATTTAAAACTTAATATGACTTTCGAAGAAGCGCTTGGAAGATTTACCTCTGTAAATATAAAAGATATTACAGGAATTGAAGAAGTATCTGAGCCAGAAAATAATCAATCCTTTAGCATTTTACTGAAGGGCTTATATATTTAAAAGATTAAGAATATATTCTTAATGAAATTTTAAAAGATATTTAAGGTAATTTAAGGTTGATATTGAATTTAACCTTTGCTTTAGATAGTACTAATTATATAGTTGTAATTATAGTTTTTAGGTTATGGTAGATTTTAGTATTGTCATTCATGCAAAAGTTGCGAAAGTCGTCTACTAGCCTCCATCATTTATAGGTAAATATTAGCCCATTAGCTTTTTGCTGAAGGGCTTTTTATTTGGAAAAGAAGGATTATTAAAATATTTGTAGAATAATGAATATAGATAAAAAATTATATTAATGCATCGAAGTACTTCGCAATAGTATGGTAAGAATAAAGGAGTAAAAAGTGAATCTTTGGATTACAAGAGAAGAATCTCTTAATGCATTAAAAAGTAAATTATCGATTGAAGCACGTTATATTGAAAGGGGTTTCACAATAATTGATGACTTATTGAGCATATTTGAAGATAATAAAAATGATAATTTTTGTACAGTTTGTAGTTTTGCACTCCTGAAAGGAAAGAATTATTGTTTGTCTATTTATAGTTTATCATTGGATGGCTTATCTCAGGAATCTGGGGCTCTTCTGAGACTAGCTATTGAATGTATTGAATTACTAGATTATTTCTACGATGATCCGAAAAGAATTAAAGAAGCGTTGGAGAATAAACTTCCTCGTCCTGGGAATATTGCAAAAAAAATAAAAGGTAAATTTGAAAGTTTAAGAAAACATTTAAATTCAGCAGCATCCCATTTTTCGTTTGATCCCATAGCTTGCATGCACTTAATGAATTGGAAAAATGGAAGCCTACGTTATTATCAAAAATTTAATGAAACTGTCCTAAGACAGAATCTCTGGACATTATTCGGTGTTATGAGATTACTTACATATAGTGCTGTCAGATGTTTAAGATTCAAAAATATATTTGATATAAAGTTGGGCAAGGAAATAGAAGAGTGGAAAGAATCTGGATTGAAGCTCGCAAAGGGAAAAATGTTGCAATAAATATGTATCAATTATTTTAAGACATACTATAAAAAGGAATAAAGGGATCTAACTTTATGCAAGTAATAACCCTAATCAATCAAAAGGGCAGGGCAGGTAAAAAACTACTCCCAAACGATTAAAAAATACTATAATTTATTTCTTCTTGATTGACTAGTATTTAAAATTATTAAGTATCTAAAAAGTGTATTTATAATGTTATGTACAAAGGGGAATAATTATTTAATGGTATTAACCGCTGAAATTATCGAAAGTTATAAGTGTTTCTTAGAGGTAAAATATCCAACCCATTACAAAAGTTATTGTACTCGCTTAAAGAATAAACCTGAAAGCGCAAAGGCTGAAGCTGTTACTTTTTCAATATTGAGATCTTATTCTGATGATGTATATTTAGCTGAAGACATTAGCACAGGAGGTGCCGATTTCCTTTGTAAGTCAAAAGATGTTGAATTTATAGTTGAAGCAACATGTCTTGAGACTGAATCAGTAGTTACTCAGTCTGGATGGAAAAACAGAGTACCCCTTACTCCCAATAAGACTGCTTTCTCTTTTGGCATGATAACCCATATGTTGAGGAGAAAAGTATCCAGTAAAGCTACTCAATTATCTGGCAATAACATTCCAAGAATTTTAATAATTACTAGTGAACACATAGGTGCTGATTTCCTATTGGGTCCACGCGGTGCCGAAATTTTACTGACAAGTGATACTAAAATTAAAGTTCCAATTGGAAAACCAATTAAAAAGGGCGGCTTAATAACTGATTTAAAAGATTCTGTCTTTTTTAGATTTAAGAATGGCTCTTTGGAATCATGTAGAAGGAGTATCTCAGCAATCCTTCTAATTAGTATTTTTGATGATAAGTCACTAATTGTTGGAATTTTACACCCTGAACCACAGTATATTTTCCCCATTATGATTCTTCCTTCAGTTCCATTCCTAAAACTGAAAAAATGGCCTCCTGAAAATAATATTATTGAAACTGAGTGGGTAATTAATAGGCCAAAGGCAGAGAAATTTTATCATAAGAAGATAACAATTAAAGATAAAGAACTAAAAAACATATAATTCGTTGATGGAGCAAAACTGGCAAATTTTCCGTGCTTCTGTATCATTCCGTTAAACGGATCATTAGGTGAAAAATATATAGAAAAAGAAATCCGAAGAAACGAAATTAAACAATAAATATCAAGAACTTATTAAAGAAGTCCAATCAAAAAGATATGAAATAGTAAGGTTAAACAGAATAAAATAAGTTGTAAATAATTCTTATTTTATCGATATTTGCTTTTATCAAAGAGGTTATGATGAAAATGAGAAAGAAATTTATTATCCAACCAAAAAGGGAGTTAAAATAAAGGAAGATTTATTTTTTACAATATTCAATGAATATTTCTTTAATTCATTAAGAAAGGAATCAAAGGAGTCATGTTATGAAAAAACAAAGTTATTTTAATAAAGATGCTTTATTTGAAGCATGTAAAAAAGTAGCTAGTCAAACTTTATGGCAAACCCCATGTCCAAATAATTTATCTGATATTATAGACTCAGAGCAAAAACAAAAAACTATCCAAAAATATTTTGAAAAATCATTATGGTATGTAGAATTTATAGTTGAGCAAAAGAGAGATCCTAATTTGATAACACGTGCTGTTTTGTATCTTTCACAAAGTCATGCAATACCGCCTATGAAAGATGATTTGGAATGGTTTAGTGATATGCTCAAAGCGCTTGTTGAGCTTGCGTGCCCAAATAGTATACTTACAAAAGAAACAGTTCAATTTTTATATGATATAGAAGAAGGCATCAAAGAATCTTTTAAAAATCTAAACAACAGCTAATATTTAAATTTATCGAATCTAACTTTACTTCTTCTCCATGTTGGGGCTATTTTGTGCCTAATTTTGAATATTTGATGGCATGATAGTAATTTTATATTATACAAAACATGGATATTTTGAAAAACGGAAATTAAACTACTTAGTGCTGATCTACAATAAAATAGTAGATAATATTGAGGGACTTAGTATCTGAAAATAAAGAGAAATAAACTTCAGTGTGAAATAAATTGCAGAAATCTGTTGTAGTGTTATTCTGCATACCATTTTTTAGAATATGATTTTTGTAAAAATGTTTTTTATGATAATCTCGGCTAGTATTTCTCAGGCAATCATACATTGACAGAAAAATAAAAAGGAGAAATCTAAGATATTATGGGAGATCATTATATTCCACAATACTATCTAAGTGGATTTGTATCCTCGGGAAATGATATGGTGTGGGTCTATGAAAAAGGCGGTTCGTTAAAATTTCAATCACAAATTAAAAATATTGCACATGAAACTAACTATTATTCCCCTGAAGTAGAAAGATATTTAGCAAATGAAATTGAAGGCCCTGCAAATTCTGTTATAAAGAAGATAAGAGATCGCAAGCAATTAACCCAATCTGAAAAAGAAATATTGGCTATCTACATGGTAGTTATGCTTAAAAGAGTGCCACAAAGTAAAATTCGTATGAAAAAGACTGCACCAGTTGTTGTTCAATCACTCCAGCAGAAGTGGGACAAAGAAATATCAAAATTAATCTTAGAAAATCCATCACGAACAGAATTACTTGAAAAACGCAGGGTGGAAATTAAAGCTAATTTTGAAAAATATTCAAAAAATATTCCCAAGGATTTTTGGTTGGATCTTATTCCTCCAGAAAGAACACCAAATATTGTAAAAGTTATACCCGAAATGAGATGGCTATTTCTCACATGTGAAAAATCTCCAGCTTTCCTAACATGCGATAATCCAGTTTTTTATTTTCAAGGAATAGGGGTAGGGAAACCAGAATCAGAAATTACATTTCCTATTTCAAGTAATATTGTTTTATGGGCAACCTGGAGGAGGGATATACAGAAAGAATATTCACAAATAAAAAATCAAGCGATTAAAGAAATAAATCGTAGGACGGCAACAAATGCTACCCGTTTTGTATATCACGCAAGAGATGAGGATTGGATTCCAAGATTTATCAATAAACAAGAACATCAACTTAATCTGTTTGTTTAAAGATAAAAAAGCAATAAGTTAACACTTGAATTAAAAAGGGATACACCCATTTTTTTAGCAATTAATTTTTTACTTTTAAAATCTATAAATAGGAGAGGTGTATCAACTCAATAATCTGGTAACTTTTTCTAACTTTTTGTAATGGATTTATAATCAATAATAATATCAAGCATTGATTACTCCTTCTAATCTTCGATACACCTTTTCAATTTCATCACTCATGCAAAAGTTGCGAAACTCGTCTACTAGCCTCCACCATAGTAGACGCGAAAGCCCTTTAACTAAAAGATTGAAGGACTTTTATTTATGAATATTTTATAAATCTAATCTTTAAATATTGCTCTAATATTGAAGAATTAACTGATTTAATCTAACATTTTCAGTTGTAATATTTCCCTTAAAAGTTCTGAAAGCGTCCAATAGGGGGAGCTTGTCAATTTCAAGCCCTTTGGCCTTTGCTGAAGGGCTTTTTATTTGATATAAAATAATTTATTGGCAAATTAAATAGAATACTGATAAAATAACAGTAAATGAATAACGTATCTTGTCTTCTTAGTTTTATGGAGGTGTTCTATGAGATTTCAGGTTGTTTTTACCTACGACTCAGAATACAAAGGTTATGTAGCCGATGTACCTGGGCTTCCAGGATGCATGAGTCAAGGAAAGACTTTGGATGATGCTGTCGAAAATATTAAAGATGCCATAAAAGGTTATCTTTATGTACAGAAGAAGCATGGTTGTAGTTTTGAACCGAAAGAAGAGGAAAGTGCTTTTGTTGGTGAGGTTACAGTTTAATGGGACTTCTATCTAACATGTCTGGTAAGAAAGCCGTTAAAATATTTGGTAAGTTTGGCTACATGCTAGACCATCATACTGGAAGTCATATGATTTTATATCATAAATTAAGACAGATGCTCTCTATTCCAGATCACAAAGAGCTGGCGCCAGGATTATTATGTGGATTAATTCGGAGGGCTGGATTAACAGTGGAAGAGTTTTTCAAGAAAAAATAAAAGCAAGAGAATACGGGGTCTCAACATTTAGCGCAAAAAGAACAGGGGAAGGTGCCCTGTTCCTATTTGCCCCCTAAAGATTGCTCTAATAATAATAGGGACACCTATTTATTTAAAATAAAGTGTTATTTAAAATAAATTATATCGGTATGTATTATATTGATTATAGATTTTAATAGACGACTCCCCGGCAATAAGTCGGTTAGGCAGCTTATATGGCTGTCTTTTTTTATGGGGGGGGATGCTATGAGAAATAGAAGCATAATATATATTGATGGATTTAACCTATATTATGGTGCAGTTAAAAACATGTCCTGGAAATGGTTAGGTATAGAGAGATACTTTTCATCTTTTCTTCCTTATGACGAAATACAAATAATAAAATATTTTACTGCAAAAATGCTTGGCTCATATAAAGCAAGGTGCATATATAAAAGTATTATTAACACTTAATAAAGTTCAAATTATATATAGCTTGGTTTTATAATAAAATTTAATATATGCTATAATAAATTTATCACAATAAATATAGTTAGAATAAGGGTAGGGGTATAACTTATTGATAAGCAAAGGTTTTTATTTACCTACACATTATTTGGAACACTAACAGGAAGATTAATTAACTCCTTTAGTTTATAGGTGTTTCGTAATTCTTCTATAATTTCACCCCAACAAAAAGTTCTGAACCTGACCAATAGGGGGAGCCAGACAATTTCCAGCCCTTTGGCCTTTTGCTGAAGGGCTTTTTTATTCAAAAAAAGGGATTATAAAAGATTTGTAGTATAATAAATATGGAAAGATTATATTATATTGAAATACAGTACTTGAAAAATATACCGGTTTGGAAGCATAAACGAAGTCGTTCGGTTATTTTAAGTTAGGTGTAGTCGACCGCTAAATTCTGAGGAAAAGACAGGTTATGAAAATCAAGTCGTTTGAGTTCAACTTAAGAGAATTGGCTGGATCTATGGGAGACTTCGGAACACTCTTTCCGCTGGCCATCGGCTATATCATTGTCTGTGGGCTCAATCCCGCAGGGTTTCTGGTAATGATGGGTATAGCAAATATTGTTACCGGTCTTGTATACCAGCTCCCTATGCCTATCGAACCTATGAAGGTTCTAGCTGTGGTGGCTATCGCTCAGCATTGGTCCCCATCAATGGTCTATGCATCTGGGTTCGCGATGGGTGTTATCTGGCTAGTATTCGCTGCGACCGGTGTCATCGGTTGGATTGCAAGAGTAACACCAAATTCTGTTATTCGTGGAATCCAAGTCGCACTTGGTGTGCTCCTGTCTGTTCAGGCTTTCAAAATGATTTCTACTTGGTGGGCAATCGGTGTCGTCTCTATCCTCATAGTGCTGGTATTACGAAAAAATCGCTATGCTCCTGCCGCCATCGTTCTGATGATTCTCGGTGTGGTGATTATATTTACCAAAGGACAATTCCAGCAAATCAATCCCCCTTCCCTCAGTCTTCCGTCTCTTACGGTCTTTCGTCTTGAGGAAGTTTGGCGGACACTGCTCCTCGCAGGTTTTGCTCAGATTCCATTGACAGTTACCAACGCAACCATCGCCACTTCTTCCTTGATTAAAACCTACTGGCCGGAGAAACCGGTAAGTGAAAGGAAACTCTCTTGGAATCAAGGAATTATGAACCTGATCCTGCCTTTCTTTGGTGGGATGCCCATGTGTCATGGGGCTGGCGGTTTAGCAGGACAGTATTATTTTGGCGCACGGACAGGAGGAACGAATATTTTAGAGGGATTGATAGAAATCTCTCTGGGGTTATTTCTGGCTAATTCCATTGCCGGACTATTTGCCGTTTTCCCGATGGCTATTGTTGGTGCAATGATGTTTCTGGTCGGGATAGAACTTATTAAGTTCGCCAAAGATATTCGGTTAAATAAGGATTTGATTCCTATGGCCGTGACCGTCATTGTTTCATTGGCTACTAATATGGCTTACGGTTTCTTGGTTGGGCTTATAGTTTACCATCTGATAAGGTTTTTTTTCAGAAACAAGGACAGCAGTGCTATATAGTTCATTTGAAAATTGTATAAAAATAAAAAAGCGGTCAGCTCTTGAACCTGATGCTATTAAGTATAAATGCTATTCTCCATCTGTTAAAAATGTTGTTTTAGAAACTGATACTTACAATACAACAAGAGTTGAATTAATTAATATTAAAAAGTAAAAATAATATAAATTGAATACCACACGATTTTTTCATATAACATCGATTAGCCAGAGCTATTTCTAAACCCTTTAGCATTTAGCTGAAGAGCTTTATTATTTTATAAATATTTACAAATTCTAATTTTTAGATATTGCTTTAATATTGAAGAATTAACTGATTTAATCTAACATTTTCTATTGCAATATTTCCCTTAAAAGTTCTGAACGCGTCCAATAGGGGGAGCCAGACATTTCCAGCCCTTTGGCTTTTTGCTGAAGGGCTTTTATATTTTAAATTATTTTTCAGAAAAAGAAGGATTTTTAATCTAAAGAACAGAATTATGATAAAAATAGTGTATATATTTCCTATTGGTAAAAAATAGTTTTACGTTAGAGAAGATAAGTATGTTTTAAATAGCAAATAATACTGAAGGGAAATTTTATTAAAGGAGTTTTTATGGATATGAAAAATTCCCGATCAAATACTTTGGCCAAGGCCGGAATTGTAACAGGAATATCTTTGGTTTTGGGTTTGCTTTTTGATTACTTTTTCTACGGCAAAATTCCTGGTATTTCGTTTCCGTTTTATGTTGTTTTGGTCATAGCAGGGCTTTTTTTTATCGCGAATTTCCTTAAGAAGCAAATAAATAAAAAGGTCCTTTTACACTTGGTGTTGCTTATATTCTTTAGCGCAATGGTTTTTGTCCGTTCCAGCAGCCTGCTCATATTTCTTAATGTGATAGCTTCATTGCTGTTGTTACTTGTAATTACCGAGGTATCTTTCGGCGAAAAAGTGAAAAACTTTTTAATTGGAGATTATATAAAAATCTTTTTTTTACCGTTTAAGTTTATCCGTCCGTTGTTTCAAACTCTATCCAATTTATTTTCGCAAAGCGGAGTAAATAAAGACCGAAAAGTTTTTTCACAGATTGTGAGAGGGATTTTAATGGCCATTCCTGTTCTATTTGTTTTTCTACTTCTTTTTTCTTCGGCAGATTTAATTTTCCAAAAGCATGTTTCGGATTTAATCAGTATCGATAATGAATTGGAAATAATTTTTAGGTTTATTTTGATTTTGATAGCGACGCTTGTTTATATTGGTGCATATACTTATTCCTTCCGAGAAAAAGAAGGTCAAATTACCGCACAGCAAAATAGTAAAAACCATACGGTTGGGCATATAGAAAGCTCCATTCTACTCGGTTCTGTTAATGTTTTGTTTTTCATCTTTATACTCGTTCAATTTACTTATCTTTTTGGAGGAGAAAGCAATATATCCGATCAAGGTTTTACCTATGCCGAATATGTACGGCGTGGCTTTTTTGAGCTGATAGCAGTGGCTATTATTTCTTTACTCTTACTTTTAGCCACAGAAAAATATGTTATTAAAAAAGAGAGTGAACATGCGTTGGGATTTAAGGTTTTCAGCACTGCTCTAGTTATTCAAGTAATTTTAATCATGGTTTCTGCTTTTACTCGCTTATCGCTTTACGAAGAAGCTTATGGGTTTACAACTTTAAGATTGTACAGCCACGCATTTATAATTTTGTTAGTAGTAATCTTCTGTTTATTGATCTACAAAATCTATAAAGACAAACGAGAGAACACTTTTGCCTTTCGTGTTTTTCTCTCGATTACCTTGTTTCTGGTCGTTATGAATTTTCTCAATCCAGATGCCTTTATAGCACGGCGGAATATTGAGCAGTTTGATGCTACTGGAAAACTCGATATTTATTATTTAAGCCATCTTTCAGACGATGCCATACCCGATACTATCAAGGTATTAAATTTTTCAAATGAGGATCTAAGAAAAAGTTTTGCTCGCGAATTATACTGGCGCACTCAAAATAACGATTCTCCCTATTTTTCGCAATGGCAATCGCTCAATATATCACGTATGAGGGCGTATAAAATTCTTAATTCAAAAATCCGCGAGTTTGAACCATACAAGGATTACCAGCAACAGAAGTTTGATCCAGTAGAACACTATGAGTAAGAAATGACAAGGGGACGTTTCGTTTGTCATATTTTAATAAGTGGCGAAGATAGAATAAATAGGTGTCCCTATTTAACTTTCTATTTAACTTTTATTATAATATTTTCGAGAGGGGGGAAAAGAAAATGAAATCAAGAAAGTTAGTATTAGTAATCGGCATATCAATTACAGTGCTAATATTTTTAAGCACATCTGTGTTGGGTGCGACAAAGAGCGAAGTGAATATATCATTAATACCAGAGTTTTCAAAAGAAAATTGTACTGTAATATTAGTTGGAAAAGATGCCTCAATTGATGGATCTACAATGGCTACTCATACCGCTGATTGCGGTATATGTGATTTTTCCTGGCGTCATGTGCCTGCTGCAGATCATGAGGCTGGTGCAATGCGCAAAATTTATTCTATACCACAAGAAGAAACGTGGGCACCAGAGGTAGGTCTAAAATGGGAGATGATATATAAGGAAAAATACACTGGTGTTGAGATTCCTCAAGTTCCTCATACATACGCCTATCATCATGCTATGTTTGGTTATATCAATGAAAACCAAGTATGTATCGGAGAATCCACCATTGACTGTCGTAGTGAAATGGAAAGCCCGAATGCGCCTATGAATTTAACCGAGCTTACCTTAATTGTAATGGAACGGGCTAAAACTGCGAGAGAAGCTATTCAGATAATGGGAGATCTAGCTACGGAATACGGGTACGGATTGGATGTAGGAGAGATGTTGGCTGTGCACGACCCGGAAGAAATTTGGATTTTTGAAATTATGCCTGTCGGTCCACTATGGACTCCCGATAGTGGAAAATTAGGTGCTATCTGGTGCGCACAAAGAGTTCCGGATGATCATGTTTCTATGTGCCCAAATGAATCCCGTATCGGCGAGATTGATCTTGAAAACCAAGATTACTTCATGGCATCTGAAAATGTTATCTCTTATGCGGTCGAACATGATTATTATAATCCGGATAGTGGAGAACCATTTAATTGGAAGAAGGCTTATTCTCCGAATTTTTGGAGTGCTCATAGTAGTGGAGGCATGAATGCTCGTCTCTGGAGATTTTATAACATTGTAGCTCCTTCACTTAATTTAGATCCCGATACTTTAAATACCGAGTTACCTTTCTCAGTTAAGCCGGAAAATAAACTTTCAGTCCTTGATGTTATGGCTATATTAAGAGACCATTACGAAGGAACTGAATTTGATTTGACTACCGGGGTAGCTGCTGGTCCTTTCGGTTGCCCGACCCGCTGCAGACCCTTAACCTGGACTTATGAAGGTGAAAAATATGCAAACCAAAGGCCTATAGGATCACTACATTGTGAGTATGCCACAGTTACGCAAGCCAGGAGTTGGTTACCTGACCCAATAGGTGGAATCTGCTGGGTTTCTCTGGGAGTTACTGAAACAGCTGCTTTTGTACCTTTTTACGCAGGAATAACCGAACTTCCAGCTTCTTACCTTATTGGTGACCATTGGGTATTTAATAAAGATGCAGCTCGTTGGGCTTCTGATTATGTAGACATGTTAACCCAGGTTAAATATTCCTATGCTATCCAAGATGTCAAGGAAGCCATTTTTAAATGGGAAGGCGGAGCAGTAAGTAGAACCCCGGCTATTGATACAAAAGCATATGATTTATATAAGGAAGATCCAGCTAAAGCTCAGGAATTTTTAACTAAGTATTGTATTGACAATGCAAACCAGATGATAGATGCCTGGTGGGATTTAGGAAATAGTTTATTAGTAAAATATAGCCATGGTTTTGTCTATGAGGAAGATAGAGAATGTGACCAGGTTGGATATCCCGATGAGTGGAAAAAATTAATTATTGAAATTGATGGTAAGCAACCAATATATGAAAAAAAATAAGCAAAAATATATTACAAAATTGGTGGCAAGCTTATGAATAAAATTACTTACAACCAATGCATTGCCCCGATTAAATTAAAAAAATCGGGCGAGAAGATGAAAAGTGATATTTCAAAATCTGACCTCATAAAGGAGGAATATTATGCTTAAAATAAGAAATCAAAGAATATGGAAATGGAATTTAGCGGCAGGTGTAGCAGTATTTTTAGTGGTATTTGTATTGATAAGTGCATGTGCTGAAACCGTAGAGAAGAAACCGGAGATAGGGGCCCAAGCTGAATGGATGGCTCCTAAGAAAATTCTTATGCATACTCCGGGAGATGAAGTGTTTTTGGGCGTTCTTCATCCGGATGCCGCCTTGTTTGAAAAACCGTTTAGTATAAAGAAAGCCGGCGAACAACACCGCGAATATATTGACCGCCTCAGAGGATATGGAGCGGCTGTTTATACAGTATTAGATGTTCTTCTGGAAGGAACGCTGAATGAGGAGGGGGATGCAGTTCCCGGCCCGGAACTGGATGCGCTCAGGAATTTTGCTGCAAAATCTTTGACCATTGATAGTTCGGCCGTTTCTCTCGATATGCAGGATGAACAAGTCAGTTACAAAGAAAAAACAATTTCGCAGTTGTCTCCTGATGAACTTGCAAAGATTATCCTGCTTCGCCCTACGGTACATCTATATTCTACCGAAACTAATACCGGTTTAGGAGCCACCTATGAGATGGATCCGGTTATGAACCTTTATTTTTTACGGGATCAGATGATTACAACGGCAAAAGGCGTTGTAATTTCTAAAATGCATTCCGAACAGCGTGCGCCGGAAACTGAAATAATTAAATTTGTATTAAATAAACTTGGTATTGAACCAATTTATGAAGTGAAGGGAGAAGGGCGTCTGGAAGGCGGAGATTATTTTTCAGCAGGAGATACGGCATTAATAGGACAGGGTCTGCGCACAAACGCGGAAGGAGTTAAACAATTATTGGATAACCGGGTCTTCGGTGTTCCGCGTGTAGTTGTGGTAAAGGATTCATGGCAAAATCAGGAAGAGATGCATCTGGATACCTATTTCAATATTATCAGTCCGAAACTTGCTGTTTTGGTTGATTTGAGGATGGATACTCCGGAAAAACCTGCTGACAAAGACATAAGGACAACGGTCGATGTTTACCAACTGGAAGAAGACGGTTATAAACTTAAAATAGAAGACGCAGATTTTCAGGAATACATGGAGGATGAATTAGGGTTTACCTTAATTCCGGTATCCAGAAAGGACCAGAATCTCTATGGAATAAATTTCCTTGATGTAGTGTCTAATAAGATACTTGCTATTGACGGTGTAAGCGCGGAATATAAAAAGACTCTGAGCGATGCCGGTGTGGATGCGACGTGGATGGACTTTAGTGCGCTGACCTCTGGGTACGGTGCGGCGCACTGCACGACGCAGGTGCTTCTTCGTAAGGGAATAACTACAGATACAGAGCCGTCACAATTAACTGATAAGGTATTTATGGTTTCGCCTGACGATTTTGCATATAATCTTGAAACAGCAAAATCTAATACTTTTCAACATCAGCTTGAAGATGCAGATAAAGTGACCGAGTTAGCAGTGGAGCAGTTTAATAATACGGTTAATGTTTTAGAGACAGAAGGTATTGAGGTTATTCATGTGCCCAGTCGTGAAGATGTAGAGACTCCAGATGCGGTCTTTCCCAATAACTGGTTTTCGACGCATATGACCGAAAACGGTAATAATATACTGGTAATATACCCCATGTTAACTCCGGACCGCCGCGCTGAAGTGAGAATTGATCTATTGGAGGAGAAACTTAAAGATCAAGGTTATGATGTAGACGAAGTCATTGACCTGAGCTACTTTGATGAACAGAATAAGTTCTTGGAAGGCACCGGCAGTATGGTGCTTGACCGCTGGCACCATGTCACCTTTGCTTCTATTTCTCCGCGCACTGATATAGAAGTGCTTGATGAATTTTGCCGACAACTCAACTATCGTTCAATTGTTTTTCACAGTTATGATCAGAACGGACAATTAATTTATCATACCAATGTAATGATGAGTATTGGCGATGATTTTGCAGTGATTGCTGCTGATAATATTAAGGATGATAAGGAAAGGACCATGGTATTAGCTGAATTAAGGGCCTTAGGTAAAAGGATAATTAAGATTAGCCCGGAACAGGTAAATCACATGTGCGGAAACATCCTTCAGCTGAAGACGAAAGATAATAATAGGATTATTGTTATGTCAACTACAGCTTATGAGAATTTTACTGCGGAACAAAAAACTGAATTGGAAAAGTCCGGGAAAATAGTGCCTGTAGATATTCATACCATAGAAGAGGTCGGAGGCGGCAGTGCCAGATGTATGTTGGGTGAAGTTTTTTAGAAAAAGACTTACCTGTTTTTTTCCTGAAGAGCCACCTTTAAAAAATTTATTAAATAGGGAGTTGCTTCATTGTAATCAGTTTTTATTTCTGCATGAAATTGTTTAGTATATAAAACCCTTGTTTTACTTTTAAGTGTCTGTATATAAGTTGATTCTGAGGTTATTTCGTAATCATCGGGCAGACTGACCGGACTTACTGCCCAGCTATGTATTTCAGGTGCTGTAAAAGGATTGGCTATACCCTGAAATATGGGAATATCTTTTTTGATTGTTATTGCAGTAATTTCATTCTGCTCGTCTAGTGCCAGACTGGTGATATCTGACCAGCCCATACTTCGTGCAAATGTATAGCCGTAGGCCATACAAGTCAACTGGTGTCCACAGCAAATACCGAGTATAGGAATCTGACTCTGTCTTATAATTTCAAATACACCGTTATATTCAAACATCGGCAAGTCCTCGTAATCTGCATTATTACCACTGCAGATAATAGCAACAGGTTTGTTTTTTAGTTTATTGACCATATCAAGAGATACTTCATAATGCGGCACCGTGAGCGTTTTTAAATCAAGATCCAGTTCTTCTACAAACTCGGCAAGCTCGCTAAAAGTAAATCCGTTCATTTGATTACCGACAATCAAGACATAATTACCATCAGGAGTTTCCGGAACTTCAGGTATTCCGGGAGAATAGAGGATAACTGCGTTTATCTGAGGGGTGTAACCGTACCAGTCTTTAATTAATAACCTGAAATATCTTGAGGAAACCGGTTCTATTTCTATAATATTCCGGAATGTATCATTATTCTGAGCCACCGCATCAGGTATATCCGTCCATACCCTATTGTCGTTACTCCATTGCCAGATAAAATTCTTCAGTCGGCCGTTCTTACCTGAGGGTGTAGAAAACATCCAGATTCTGGAAACCTTTTGTGTTTTACCAAGATCAAATATGACCCACTGTGCTCGATCATCTCCGGATGGCGATCCCAACCAAAAAGTAGATTGTCCCGGATCATCCAGATCTGTTATATTTTTAGGATTCTGGCCGCTGGAAACAGTTACTTCTTTTACTGGTATCCTAATCAGATTCATAAAAGTATCGTCGGAAACAGTATCAAGAAAAAACCTTGTTTGGGCCCAAGGTCCCATACTGCCTGATTCATCAACGGCCCGGGCACGCCAATAGTGTCTTGTTTTGTCACTCAGGGCATCCTTTTTTTCAATCTGTTTTTCTGTTATATATTTATTGGTTTCCGGTATATCTTTGTATTCAACAAGAGATTCAGAATTAAATTCAGGAACCGTATCGATTTGGAAAATATAAGTTCTTTTACCAGTTCCGCCGGATGCATTAAAAATTGATAAAAGCGGTCTTGTGTTTGTGGCGATTACGTCAAGACTTGGATTATTTGTTAAATTTGGTGCAGTCAGTGGCTCTGCTGATAATTCACCGGGAATAAGAATAAACAAGAAAAAAAATAGAAAAGCAATTAAAAAAGTTTTCATTTACGACCTCCTACTAACTTTTCACTGTCATTCCGTCCCGGGCTAAAACAGTATCATTTAAAAAACTCTTACAGTATTTTATTTTTTCTCATTAATTTAACACCTTTGCCCGCTTAATAATTAAATATGGAATGGGCCATATTTTGTATTTATTCTAACTTAAGAACCTTGTATTTGCAAATCGTATCAAAGGGGTTATTATAATTCCGGAAAGTGTATAGGAAAGTATATAGGGTTAAGTCTTGAAATATAACAAATTTCCTAGATTTTTTAAATCTACATCCTAAAGGAGCCTATTTCAATGCTCATTACATGGTGCAGAACCTAAATGATCTTCATAGCTTGATTATGGCAATTCTGGATGATCGGGTTGTGGGTTATGTATACTACGAAGATTTTAAAGCTGATGGATTTACAGATATCTGTTTTTTAAATGTATTGCAGTTTGCACGAAATAGAAGAATTGGAACGAAACTTGTGAAAAAGGCCATAGAGGATAGCTTTCAAAAAAGTAAAATAAAGAAGATTGAAATTTCTGTACGTGTTGGTAACACTGCTGCTTTTCGCTTATATCGAAGATTAGGTTTTCAGGAAACTATTACATATTTAGCTTATGAACTTAAGTTTTAAAGGAAGAAATTTTATAAATAACTTATTCACAGGATTAGAAAATTTAGAAAGAATTGACTGATATAGGTGATATTTTTACTGGTAAATTTATCATTGCTAACTGTAACCCACTGTAATTTAAAATTCTAAACCTGTCCAATAAGTGAAGTCAACATAATCAAAGAGTAGAACTTCTTTATTAAAGCTTCTGCCTTTTAAATTTCTAATAAATCCCAATTACTTCCCCTGGCTTTCGATACACTTTTTCCGCTTCTTCACACATACAAAAAGTTCGAAAATCGTCTTCATGGGGGAGGCCATATAATAGTTGGTTTTATTACTTTACTGAAAAACTAAATGATTTAATTTAATATTATCTATTACTATATCCCTCTTAAAAGTTCCAAACCTTTCCAATAGGGGGAGCTCGTCAATTTCCAGCCCTTTGGCCTTTTACTGAAGGGCTTTTTTGTTTTTAAATTATTTTACAGAAAAAGAAGGATTTTTAGATATATTGTCGAATAATAAAATAGTATAAAAAGAAATGCATCTAAAAATAATTTTTAGTTAAGATTTCAATTTTTCATATAATAAAGTAAAAAATTAGTTTATATAGAGCCGTGGAAGAAAATGATGTACAAAAAAAAGATGCTTCAATTTGGGGCAGGGAATATTGGGAGATCATTTATCGGTCAGTTATTTTCCCGTTCTAGGTATGAAGTTGTTTTTGTTGATATTAATAAAGAATTGGTAAAAGAACTCAATAAAAAGAGAAAATATAAATTAGCAATAAAGAGAAATGAACTTCCTGATGAAATTATTTTGATAGAAAATGTAAGGGCTATAAATGGGGGTGACAAAGAGGCAGTTATTCGGGAAATTGCAGATGCGGATATTGTCGCTACAGCAGTAGGAAAACATGCTTTGCCTCAAATTGTTCCGGTAATTGCTCAAGGACTTCAATTAAGATATAAAAAAAGAAGAAAAAATCCTTTAGATATTATTATTGCCGAGAATATAAGGAACGGAGCAGACTATTTGAGAAAGGAATTAGAAAATTTTCTTCCCGAAGAATATCCTTTCGATGAGCTGGTTGGGTTAATAGAATCAAGTATAGGAAAGATGGTTCCTCTAATGAAAGAAGAGGATAAGAAAAAAGATTTGTTATGGGTATTTGCCGAGCCTTACAATACTCTTATTGTGGATAAAAAAGGGTTTAAGAACCCCCTTCCTCAGGTTATGGATCTTTGGGCTGTTGAAAATATCAAAGCCTATGTAGATAGAAAGCTTTTCATCCATAATCTTGGTCATTCTGCATCAGCTTATTTTGGGTATCAATATGACTCTGAAATGACTTTTATATATGAAGCATTAGAAGTGCCGGGAATTTATGAAACTGTTCGGGAATGTATGAAGCAATCAGCAGTGGCTTTAAATAGAACATATCCCAAGGACCTCGCCCTGCAAGATTTACAAAACCATATTGATGATCTACTTTTTAGATTTCAAAATAAATCATTAGGAGATACTATTTTTCGAGTAGGTAGAGATTTGTATCGTAAGTTAGATAAAAATGAAAGATTAGTAGGACCAATGCTTTTGGCTCAAATACAAGGCACTCCTTATAATAAAATTAAAAGAGCATTTTATACTGCTATAGATTTTAAAGCAAAAGACCAGAAAGGGGAAATGTATCCCTCGGATAAAATATTTTTTAGGCGAGAATATCCAAAGGGATTAGAAAATATATTAAGAAGTGTTTGTCATTTATCCAGCTATCAAGAGGAAGAGGCAAAAATTATGAAAGAAATAGCAAAAGGAATCTAAATTAACAAAAATATTTTATATTTTTCAAATGGGAGAATTTTATGGATATAATTGTTGCCGGTCATATTTGTTTAGATATTATTCCGGATTGGAGGATAGGGAGCATTGAGACCATTATTCCCGGACATGTTCTGGAAATGTCAGGATTGAAATTATCGACCGGGGGAGCTGTAGCTAATACCGGAATAACTCTTAAAAAATTAGGCATTAGTACAACTTTATTGGGAAAAATTGGGTCAGATGTCCTGGGAAAGGTTATTTTAGAGATTTTACAGAAAGAAGACAAAACTTTGGTAGAAAATATGATTATTAGCAAAGATGAGATTTCTTCTTATACTATTGTTTTAAACCCGCCAGATACTGATCGGGTCTTTTTACATTATCCTGGACCCAATCATACCTTTAATGCCAATGATATTCCTTATGAAAAAATAAAAAGCAGCCGCATATTTCATTTTGGATACCCTCCTTTAATGCGGAAATTTTATGAGAACGCGGGAGAAGAACTGGTAAAAATGTTTCGAAGAGTTAGAAAAATGAAGTTAATCACCAGTTTGGATATGGCTATGCCGGACCCTGAATCTCCTGCCGGTAAAGTAGATTGGCATAAATTCTTTAAAAACGTTTTACCTATGGCAGATATTTTTATGCCCAGCATTGATGAACTGTTGTATATGCTAAACCCAGAGAAATTTTATAAAATTTCAGAGAAGAAAGAAAGAATAGATGTTGTATTATTAGATCAATTAGCCAGGCAATTAATTGATTATGGAACAAATGTGGTGGCAATAAAGTTGGGCGACCAGGGTCTATACTTGAGAACACACCAAATAGAAAAAAGTAGTTTATCGAGTATAATTAACCCCAGACAGTGGAATTATCGCCAGCTTCTATCCCCTTGTTTTTCTACAGAGGTTAAAGGAACAACCGGAACCGGAGATGCCACCATTGCCGGGTTTTTAGCTCAACTTTTAGATGGAGGGGAACCGGAAAAATCTGTTACCTTGGCTACTGCTGTTGGTGCCTGTTGTGTAGAAGCGGTTGACGCTACCGGAGGAATTCGACCATTACCCGAAGTGATAAGCAGGATAAACTCCGGGTGGGAGCGCTTATCACTTTCTATCCCGATAGACAATTGGAAATATGATTATCATTATAAGATTTGGAAAGGTCCTGAAGATCAGGTTAGATGATTATTTTTTAGTTTTAAAAATGATGAGAACAAGGAAGGGAGAAAAATGAGAGAAGAAGAAAAAGAAAGGATAAAGGTAAAAGCCTTTAAATATTTTAAAGAAGCAGGTATTGTTCTTTCTTCACAAGAGAAGGAAGATATGGAAATTGCCGATCTTGGTCTAAATGATTTTGAAAAAACCGGTGTTATGTTAGTAGTATATATAAATAACTCAAGGTATTGTGCGAAAGAAATGGTTTTGTTTCCCCATCAAACCTGCCCTGAACACCGCCACCCTGATCATAATGGTATGGAGGGAAAAAGAGAAACGTTTCGTTGTAGATATGGCAAGGTATATCTCTATATAGAAGGTGTGAAAACCGAAAATCCGAAGACGCATCCTCCAGCAGGAGATGAAAAATATTATTCTGTATATCATGAAATTATCCTATTGCCCGGAGATCAATATACCATAGATAAAAATACTCTCCATTGGTTTCAGGCAGGAGAGGAGGGAGCAGTTATTTCAGAATTTTCTTCTCCAAGTGATGATGTTAGTGATATATTTACTGATCCACGCATTAAAAGAGTATCAAATGATTAATTTTTGTAGTATTTTTAAACAAAATTGTGACAAAACTAACTTTTTTAAATTATTTTTAAAAAAAAAGAGGATTCTTTAAAGATATGTAGTATAATCTAAACAGATATGTAAAATTAATATTTACAAATAATGAGAAAAAAATAAGTATATATATACTTAAATGAATTTATTGATTAAATACACAATAAATGTTACAATTTTAAATTATTATAGATATTCGACTTAAATTATAAAAGAAAAGAATTTTAAAATAGCTAAGAAAAAAATAATATGCCCCAATGAGTTTTTAAACGTTTTTAATTAACAATATTATTAATATAGCCAAATCATTCTAAAAAAATTAGGAGGAAAAGAAATGGAAATTAAAGTAAAATATCCCACACCGGATAATTTCACCAAGTTTGGCACCGTAGTAGTTCCCTCATTTAAAGAATCTCCTGCCACCTTTTCAGAAAATCATAATTACTGGCACAATGTAGCCGATATTTCACAGTTAGGGGAAGAGGGTACTGTAGGATTTTTAGAAATAAAAAGAAATGAAAGAGAATTTGCACTGGATAAGATGGAACGGCATAGATACGCGCTAGAGACCTTTATACCCATATCAGGCGTTGGTATCTTCTGTTTAGCTCCGGCAACTCCTGATAAAAATGTTCCGGATACAAGTTCCATTGAAGCTTTTTGGATAGACGGTACCGCTTCCTTTTTCTTGGACCCGGGAGTATGGCATTGGCTTCCCTTCACTCTTACTCCTGAAATGAAATTTGTCCTTCTTCTCAAAAAATCTACCGTAGAAAAAGATTTGGAGATAATGGATCTTCCAGAAAAAGTAAAAATTGTTCTAACAAAATAATCTTAGGAGGCAAGAATGGAAGTTTTAAGATTAGAAAATGTCTATAAAAACTATGGAAAAAATGAAGCTATCAAAAATTTAAACTTTTCCTGTGAAGAAGAAGAACTATTCGTTATCCTCGGACCTTCAGGAGCAGGAAAAACCACTACACTTAAATTGATCAGCGGGTTAGAAGAGGTCACAGATGGAAAGATATTTCTCAAAAATAAGTTAGTAAACAATCTGGAACCTAAAGACAGAAATGTTTCTATGGTTTTCGAAAATTATGCCCTTTATCCGCATTTAACTGTTTATAAAAATATTAGTTCACCATTAGAGGCTATACATCTACCTAAAGACGAGATCGATAAAAAAATAAAAGAGATTGCTCGTGCTTTACAAATTGAAGAACTTCTTTCAAGGCTTCCTTCAATGATTAGTGGAGGCCAGAAACAGAGGACAGTTTTAGCCAGATCATTGGTAAAAAAAGCAGATGAATATTTAATGGATGAACCTATAGCTCATTTAGATGCAAAATTAAGATATCAAATGCGAGGAGAATTTAAGAGGATTCAACATATACGTAAAGTGAACATACTATATGCAACCCACGATTTCAGAGAAGCACTTTCCTTGGGCGATAAAGTTCTTATTCTAAATAAGGGAGTTACTCAGCAGATTGGTACCCCACAAGAGATTTTCAAGAAGCCAGCGAATGTTTTTGTAGCAAATTTATTGGGAGATCCTCCCACAAATTTAGTTGAAGTAATTTTAAAAGCAAAAGACGGACAATATTTTTTCCAGATTGGAAATGTATCCATATCTTTATCGAAATCTTTGGCTGATGAGCTTCTATCAAAAATTAATCAAGAGAAATTAGTTATTGGAATAAGACCTTTTGATTTGCATTGTTATTTAAAACAAGAGGAAAATGCAAAAATTATCAACGCAGAAGTGTACATGAGTGAGATCGCAGGACATTATAATGTAATTTCAATTAAGCTGAATGATACTATTATTAAAATTAGGGAAGAAAAATCCTTTAAGGTATCTTTGGGGGATAAGATATCCGTAGATTTTAAAGAGGAAAAACTTGATTTCTTCGATGCTATTTCGGGAAATAGAATTTTCTAGGAGGCAAAATTGTGGAAAAATTAGAATTAAAAAACGTATACAAGCATTACGTGCAAGGAACTGTAGAGGCCGTAAAAGATTTGAGCTTATCTCTTAGAAACGGGGAGCTTTTGGCTATATTAGGACCCTCGGGTTGCGGCAAATCGTCCACTCTTAGGATGATTGCCGGCATAGAGGACATAACTAAAGGAGAAATTTATCTTGATGGGGAAATTATAAATTGGTTATCTGCAAAAGAAAGAAATATTGCTTTAGCTTTTGAAACTTATGCTTTATATCCTCATCTTAGTCTTTTTGAAAATATTGCCTTTCCTCTTCGTATAAGAGGTAGGAAAGATCAAGAAGTTAGAAAAGAAGTCAAGAAAATAGCTGATATGCTTGAAATTACTAACGTTTTAGGTAAACTTCCTTCTGAAGTAAGTGGAGGACATCAACAGCGTACCTCTTTAGCACGTGCGTTGATACGGCCCGCCTCTCTCTACCTTTTGGATGAACCACTTTCTCATTTAGATACCCAACAAAGAACGGAATTTAGAGTACAGATAAAAAGAATCCAAAAAACTCAGAACCTTACTATGCTTTTTGTTACTCATGATCAATTAGAAGCCTTGGCTTTGGCTGATAGAATAGCTGTTTTAAATTTAGGAGTTTTACAACAAATTGGAACACCAGAAGAAATATATGATTATCCTGAGAACCTTTTTGTGGCAGATTTTGTTGGAGAACCGCCTATGAATTTTATAAAAGCCACTCTAATAAGAAAAAAAAATGATTATACCGCAAAATTATATAATCAAGAATTGAAAATTCCCGAAAACTATAAAGATTCTATAGAAAAGTTCTATAAGGGGGATGGCACTGAGATAATGCTGGGGATTAGACCAATTTATATCGATATTTCTGAGCCCGCTGAAGGTCAAACCATTAGCGGAGAAGTATATGTCTTTGAAGATATCGGTGAATCCGGCATATTAACAGTGCAAATTGGAGATGCTTTAATTAGGGTCGAGCTTAATCCGGGGTATTCTTTTAAATTAGGAGAAAAAGTTAACATTACCTTTGACTTGGAGAAAATTCTTATATTTAATCCCACTACCGGAGAAAGAATCAAACCAAATTACTCCAAATCCGCAAAATAAAAAGAAAAAGGAGGTGATAAACTGGTCAAAGTCCGCGTAGATACGCACCATGTCTGTAAGGGTGTGGGGTTCGATAAAAAATCTAATTATTTTTTAGGAGGTTTTATAATGAGAAAAGTATATTTGTTTATTTTAGTTACTTCATTGTTGTTAGTTTTTTCTTGCTCCATGCTGGTTCAAGGTCAAACAAAATTTAACGATGTAACCATTACTGCTTTTTGTGATGCAGGTCACAATGCTCTTCCTTTTGAATGGTATGCTGATGAATTTGCAAAGGCAGGAATCAAGGTAAATGTAGTTACTGCACCTTTTGCCAATATTTATGAAAAGCTAAAAAGTGAATTTATTGCCGGTACGGGTGCTTATGAT
>Ga0265595_1000910_pt1 | contig 24477 bp, 19 predicted proteins | sample saktaG_15_FD_190148 | JGI IMG/M metagenome (GOLD analysis project Ga0265595, IMG submission 190148) | Saline water microbial communities from Sakinaw Lake, British Columbia, Canada - sak_2013_06_06_50m | ecosystem: Environmental > Aquatic > Non-marine Saline and Alkaline > Saline ...
GGCGACAATGGGAGTCAAGGCCTCCGGCGGCGTGCGGGACTACCTCGGGGCAGTCGGCTTCCTCGAGCAGGGCTGCAAGCGGCTCGGCACGGCCGGCGGGACCAAGGCCATCTGCGAGAACGCCCCAGCCGACCCGACGGTAACCTACTGACCGTCCCAAGAAACGAAAAGCCGAGGACGAGAACGAGGACGAGGACGATGGCTGTCGCCAGGGCCGTACCCCGGCTGCCTATCGCCTCTTTTCAGAGGCCGTGGAGATCGTAAAGAGAAAGGACAGAGACAGAATTGGAAGGGAATTGGTGGATTGAAGCATTTATCAGTTTCTTAATCCTCTAATCTTCTAATCCATGTAATCCCCCTCTGATGTTTCTTCTTCTTTTTCTCTTGCCCCGTGGGAAGGGATAACAATGACAGACACAATGCAAGCCGTCGTATTCCACGCACCCGACGACGTCCGCGTCGAGCAGGTTCCCGTGCCCACGTGCGGACAGGCGGAGATGCTCGTCCAGGTCGACGCCTGCGCCGTGTGCGGATCGGACCTCAAGAGCTCCAAGGTCGGCAACCCGCGGATCAAGCCGCCGCTGACGATGGGCCACGAGTTCACCGGGATCATCCGCCAGATCGGTCCGGCCGCCAAAGCCGGCAACCTGGCCATCGGCGACCGAGTGGTCATGGCCACCACCATCTCCTGCGGCCAGTGCGAATACTGCCGCCGCGGCTGGCCCAACCTCTGCGCCAACCTGGCTCCCATGGGCTTTTCCTACCCCGGCGGCATGGCTGAGTTCGTCGTCATTCCCGAGCGAGCCTTGGTCAACGGGCACGTGGTGGCCGTCCCGGCGAACCTGCCGGCCGAGCACGCGGCTCTGGCCGAACCCGTCAGTTGCGCCGTCAACTGCGTCGAGAACTCCGGCCTCCGCGAGGGCGACACAGTCGTCGTCCTCGGAGCCGGGCCGATGGGGCTCATCAACGTCTGCGTCGCTCGCGGCATGGGCGCGGCGAAGATCATCCTCTCCGAGGTGAGCCCGCAGAGGCTGAAAATGGCTGAGGGCTTCGGCTGCGACATCCCGGTCAACCCCGACAAGCAGGACCTTGCGGCAATCGTCAAGGGCGCCACCGGCGGAATCGGCGCCGACGTGGCGATCGTGGCCGCCCCGGCCGCGGCGCCCCAGGAGCAGGCGGTCCATCTCGTCCGCAAACGCGGCACGGTCTGCCTGTTCGCCTCCCTGCCGTCCGGCAAGCACATCCTCCAGATGAACAGCCGGGCCATTCATTACAACGAACTGCGCGTGATAGGCACGAGCGACTCGACACCGGCCCAGGTGGCCACGGCGGTGGCGCTGCTGGCCTCCGGCCGAATCCCGGCCGACAAGATCGCCACCCACATCCTGCCCCTGTCGGAAATCCACCAGGCCTTCGACCTGATGCTGCGAGGCGAGGCCCTGCGAGTGGTGCTGCGGCCCACGCCCTGACGCCGCATGGGAACCAATACGCCTCCCGGCAACCGCCCATCAGCGAACCTGCTCGCTGAAGCGAACAGGCCTCAACATAACTTATCCCGCGTTATCATTTTCCGGATTACCGGTTCCGCTTCTGCTGTTACCGGTTCCATTTCCCGGATTCCCGATTCCGCAGTTTTCTTTCCCCGGCTACCGGCTACTACCGGCTACCGGCTACCGGCTACCGGCTACCACATTCACCATCGCCTTGATAACTCCGTCACGGTAATCGGCGACGAGTTCGAACGCTTCCTGCGCCTGGTCGAGAGTGAAATTGTGGGTGATCAGCGAGTCGACGTTGACCTTGCCGGCGGCGATCATGTCCAAGGCTCGCGGGACCTGTTCGAGCTGGCGGCGGACGTTTTGTATGCGGAGTTCCTTGCGCCGCATCTGGTTGAGGTCGAAGCTCGCGCGGTCCTGGCATGGTATGCCCACGAGCACCATCTGACAGCAGGGCTTGAGCAACTCAAGGCTCTGGTCGATCGTTTCCTGGAGGCCCGCGCACTCGAAGACCAAGTCCAGGCCCATCGGCTCGATGGCGGTGATTTCCTTGACGACGTCCGTCTTGCCGGCGTTGCCTGTCCAGTCGGCGCCGAACTTCCGGGCGAGGGCCAGGCGGTTGTCCAGCAGGTCGGTCTGGTAGATCATGCATGGCCCGGCCAGCTTGCAGGCGGCAAGGACGCCCAGGCCAATGGGTCCGGCCCCGAGGATGCCGATCTTCGCCCCGCCGCCAGTCTGCCCGCTGAGCTTCTGGGCCCACAGCGAGATCGTCAGCGGTTCCGCCAGTGCCGCCTGACTCGCCGTCATGCCGTCGGGCACGGCAAAACAGCTCGATTCCGGCATTACCAGCCGCTCGGCCAGCGAGCCCTGGGCCTGGCCGGGGCAGCCGAGAAACGTCTGGTTGCGGCAGGTGTGGGTTCGCCCTGTGAGGCACTGGTCGCAGGCGCCGCAGTGGACCAGCGGATCGACGGCCACGCGGTCGCCAGGGCGGATGTGGGTGACGCCCGGCCCGACCTCCAGGACTCGTCCGGCGCACTCATGGCCGACGATCCACGGGTACTCGACGATCTGGCAGCCGATGCGGCCTTGCTTGTAGTAGTGCATGTCGCTGCCACAGACGCCGACGGCCTCGACGGCCAGTAGTACGTCGATTGGATTGCCGATCTTCGGTTCGGGGGTCTGGCGGATTTCGATCCTTCGAATGCCTGTAAGGAACGCAGCCTTCATTATTCTTCCTTCCGGACTCAAGCGGGCTTGGCGGCATTGAACGAACCTTGAACATAGTAATCACCGGCGCGGGGGCAATCACAGACTAAACCGGCGTTTTTGTCGCGGCGGCATTGGCTTGACTGCGCATGGGCCGAGGGCTATAAGGTTATCCTTCGCCGCCCTATGACCTGAGAGCCAGGACCTGGGGCCTTCTTGTCGCACACAGGAGCGTCGCAATGCGTATTATTGTTCCGGTAAAACAGGTGCCCGAGACCAACGCCGTGAAGATGGACGAGGCCACAGGCACCATGATCCGCGACGGCGTCGAGGCAATCGTCAATCCGCTCGACCTCTACGCCATCGAGATCGCCATTCGCCTTCGCGAGGCACACGGAGGGGAGGTCCTGGCCGTGTCCATGGGCCCGCCCAAGGCCGTAAAGGCCATCAAGGAGGCTGTGGCAATGGGCTGCGACGGCGGCGTGCTCGTCAGCGACAAGGCCTTCGCGGGGTCCGACACGTGGGCGACCAGCTACGTGCTGGCCCAGGCGATCAAGACCCTCGGCGACTACCAACTAATAATCTGCGGCGAGAGGGCAACCGACGGCGACACCGGGCAGGTAGGCCCGGGCATCGCGGCCTGGCTGGGCCTGCCCGTTGCCACCTACGTCAGCAAGGTAGAGGGCGTCTCAGGCGATGTCTGCCGCTGCCGACGGCTTATCGAGGAAGGCTACGAGGTTCTCGACGTGGCGGTCCCGGCCGTGCTTACCGTCGTCAAGGAAGTGGCCGACCCGCGCCTTCCCACGCTTCGCGGCAAGCAGAAGGCCCGCAAGCTCGACGTACACACCCTCGGCCCGGCGGACATGACCGTCCGGCAGGAGTACCTCGGCCTCAATGGCTCGCCGACACGAGTGGTCAGGATATTCCGGCCAAAGGTGGCCCGGCAGTGCCAGATGGTCACCGCAAGCGACGAGAAGTCCATAGACCAGGCCGCCGACGCCCTTGTGGATTTCCTCAAACAGCGGGAGCTCATCTGACCTGCCCCCCCACCGGCGGCGAAGGCCAAGGCAAACGGCGCAACCGACATAAGCGACTCGAAGGATGATTATGGAATACAAAGGTGTTTGGATACTGGCGGAGCAGTTCAACGGTCGAGTCCAGCGAATCAGCCACGAGCTTTTGACCCGCGGGCTGGACCTCGCCGCCAAGCGCGGCGTGGCTCTGACGGCCATCATCTTCGGGCATGATATCGACAACGGCGACCTGCGTGAGCTTATCGACCGCGGGGCAGACGCCGTAATCGCGACCGAGGCGCCCGAGTTGGCGAACTTCCTGCCCGAGCCGTACGCCGCGTGCATGATCAAGCTGATCGAGGAGCACCGCCCGGAGATCGTCATTGCCGGCGCGACCTCGACCGGGCGAACGCTCATGCCCTATGTCGCCATCAAGACCTCCGCCGGCCTGACCGCCGACTGCACGGTGCTGGACATTGAGCCGGAAACGGGCAACCTTCTCCAGACCCGCCCGGCCATCGGGGGCAACATCCTGGCGACGATCAAGACTCCCAACCACCGCCCGCAGATGGCGACGGTCCGCCCGCGTTCTACCCAGCCCGCGCCAAAGCAGTCGGGGCGACAGGGCAAGATCACGCACCTCAAGGCCCCGCCGGAACTACTGGGCAGCCGCATTACCCGCGTTGACTTCGTGCCGGATGAGTCCGAGCACGGGCTACAAGACGCCGACAACGTCGTGGCGTGCGGGCGGGGTATCAAGAAGGGCGAGAACCTCTCCCTGATAAAGGACCTTGCCGGATCGCTCGACGCCGCCATCGGCGCCAGCCGGGACGTGGTGGACAGGGGCTGGCTGAGCTACCCGCACCAGGTGGGGCTGAGCGGCAAGACCGTCAGCCCGAAGCTCTACCTTGCCGTCGGCATCTCCGGCACGATCCAGCACCTCGCCGGCATGCAGACGTCCGAAACCGTCGTCGCCATCAACTCCGACCCGGACGCGCAGATTTTCCGCGTGGCCGACTTCGGAATCGTCGGCAACCTGTTTGAAGTCGTGCCGGTGGTGACGAGCAAGATCAAGGCGGCGAGAGAAAGCACGAAGAACTAATTTCGAACTTCGTATTTCGGATTTACCAATGACAACATCAACACAATACAAACCTGTCACGCCCACAATTGCTGACGAACTTCGCCAAATAGTCGGCGAACGTTACGTTATCTACGCGGATCCCGAGAAGCTCGAGGCGTACTCGCACGACGAGATCGCCGAGGCCCAGTACGCGCACATGCCCGAAGCGCTCGTTCGTCCGGCCACAGCCGGCGAGATCGCCGCGATCATCAAGCTTGCCAACCGCGAGATGATCCCCGTCACGCCGCGCGGCGCCGGCAGCGGACTTTCGGGCGGGGCCGTGCCGCTACATGGCGGGATCGTTCTGCTGTGCGACCGGATGAACCGCATACTGGAGATCGACGAGGCCAACATGCAGGTCGTCGTCGAGCCGGGCGTGGTGACAAACGAGATCAACGAGGCTATCGCCGACAAGGGGCTGTTCTTCGCCGGCTACCCCATGAGCCTGGAGACCTGCTACGTGGGCGGGAACGTCGCCGAGAACGCCGGCGGCGGCAAGGCCGTCAAGTACGGCGTCACCGGGCGGTACGTCACCGGCCTGGAGGTCGTCACGCCGACCGGCGAGATAGTCCAGCTCGGCGGCAAGCTCGTCAAGGACGTAACCGGCTACAACCTCATCGGCCTTATGGTCGGCTCGGAGGGCACGCTGGGCATTTTCACGAAGATATTCATCAAGCTCATGCCGCGCCCCAAGGCGTCGGTGGACCTGCTGGTCCTGTTCAAGACAGCCGACGACGCCATCTCGACCGTGCCGAAGATCATGACCACGGGAGGCATAATCCCGACCGCCATCGAGTTCATGGACAAGTCCTCCGTGCATGCCGCGTGCAGCTACCTCAACGAGTCGCTGCCCTACGAGCAGTGTGGGGCAATGCTGCTGATAACCGTCGACGGCGCCGACGCCGCACAGGTCGAGCGCGAATACGAGGCTATCGGCGAGCTCTGCCAGGCCGAGGGGTGCATCGAGGTCTACGTGGCTGACAACTTCACCACGAGCGAGCGGATATGGAAGGTCCGGCGGAACATCGCCGAGGCGTTCAAGGTCATCAGCCCGCACCAGAGCCTCGAGGACATCGTCGTGCCCATCGCCACCATCCCCCGCATGGTCGAGGGCCTCGGCGAGATCAGCCGGCAGTTCGACGTGCAGATCCCCTGCTACGGCCACGCCGGCGACGGCAACCTCCACGCCACGCCCGTAATGAACCCCGCGTGGACGCTGGAAAAGTGGCACGCGACTCTCCCCGACATCCTGACGGAAATGTACAAGCTGACCGCGAGCCTCGGCGGCATGCTCTCCGGCGAGCACGGCATCGGCCACAAGAGGAAGAAGTACATGCGCCTCTTCGTCGGCGAGGCAAACCTGGCGATGATGCGATCTATCAAGCACGCCCTGGACCCCAACAACATCCTCAACCCCGGCAAGATCGTGGATGCGTAGGAAGAAGGAAGTAGGTAGTAAGAAGTAGGTAGTAAGAAGTAGGTAGTAAGAAGTAGGTAGTAAGAAGTAGGTAGTAAGAAGTAGGTAGTAAGAAGTGGGAAGAAGCAAGGAGGAGAATAGTAAAGCCCAGGGACCCCTTAGGGGCAGGTAGCAATCCCTGGGAAGGCGAAGCGCCACTATTCATTATTCCGCGGGGCGGGGGATCGCGGACGACTGCATTGTACAATGCACTGCAGTTGCATGAATGTTGGTTGACCCTGGGATAGCATACAAGACCGCCAATGAGACATCGCATCTTCATTTTCCGCCCGCCGGGCATGGGGCCGCAGGGACCTGACCCGCTGGGGTGCCTGTTTCGCCTTCTCGGCCTGGCGGGCCTGGTGGTGCTTGCAGTGTTCGTGCTGCTACCGCTGCTGGGGGTGGCGTTTTTCATAGGGCTGGGGGTCGTCGCAATCGGGGCTACCATCGTGCTCTACCACCGCGTCCGCGCCTGGCTGCGGCGCAAGCTCGGGCGCACCGGCCGTGAGCCTGGCCTCGCCGGCGACAGCTACAAGGCCGAGGTCCTGGACGATCAAACCGATGACGACAATCGCGGCGGCAACGGCGGCGCAGCCGCGGACCGTCCACGGCTTTCGGTCGAAGTCCGCCGCCGCCCGCACCGGGAATGATCCGAAATCTTTCGCATCTCTTCTGTTTTATCCATGTGATCCTTTAATCCGTGTAATCCCCATCTAAAGCTTCTTCTGTTTCTTCGGGTTCTTCCGTTTCTTCTCTTCCCCGCGCTCTCCGGTTCTCTGCGATGATATCTTCTTCTTTTCGTCGCCGGCCCCTCGCGTATAATCCCCGCATGACCGGCACGAAGTACAACCCCGTGACGCCCGCGGTCGTCGAGGAACTGCGGCGAATCGTCGGTCCGCGATACGTCATATCCGGCGACGCCGACGCGCTCGAACCGTTCAGCCACGACGAGATCCCCGACCGCCACTACGCCCACATGCCCGAGGTGGTAGTCCGGCCCCGCGCGGCCGAGGAAATCGCGGACATCTTGAAGCTGGCCAATCGGGAGTTGATCCCCGTCACGCCGCGAGGGGCAGGCAGCGGGCTTTCGGGCGGGGCCGTGCCAGTCTGCGGCGGCATCGTCCTGATGTGCGACCGCATGAACAGCATCCTGGAAGTCGACGAGAGCAACCTGATGGCCGTCGTCGAGCCCGGCGTGGTCACCGCGGAGATCAACGATGTGCTCGCGCCCAAGGGCCTGTTCTACGCCGGATACCCGATGAGCCGCGAGACGTGCTATATCGGCGGCAACGTGGCCGAGAACGCCGGCGGCGGCAAAGCCGTCAAGTACGGCGTCACCGCGCGCTACGTCGTCGGCCTGGAGATGGTCACGCCCGCCGGCGAGATAGTCCGGCTCGGCGGCAAGCTCGTCAAGGACGTCACCGGCTACAACCTGATCCAGCTCATGGTCGGCTCGGAGGGCACGCTGGGCGTCTTCACGCAGATCACGCTGAAGCTCATGCCGCTGCCGCGGTCGTCGGTGGACCTGCTGGTGCTCTTTGGCTCGGCCGAGGACGCGATCGCCGCCGTGCCGCGGATCATGACAGAAAGCGGCCTGATCCCGACGGCGATAGAGTTTATGGACCGCGCCAGCGTCCAGGCCGCGTGCAAGTACCTCAACGAGACGCTGCCCTACGAGCAGTGCGGAGCCATGCTGCTGATAACCGTCGACGGCGCCGACGCCGGCCAGGTCGAGCGCGAGTACGAGGCCGTCGGCGAGATGTGCCTGGCCTCCGGGGCAATCGAGGTCTACGTGGCCGACAACGCAACCACCAGCGCCCGAGTCTGGAAGGTCCGCGCCAACGTCGCCGAGGCCTACGCGATTATCTCCCCCCACCAGGCCAACGAGGACCTCGTCGTGCCCATCGCCGCCATCCCGCAACTGGTGGCCGGCATGGAGAAGCTCGCAGCCCGGTATGGCCTGAACATCCCCTCTTACGGCCACGCCGGCGACGGCAACATCCACACGCGGATCGTCAAGAACCCCGACTGGTCCATCGAGAAGTGGAATGAGACCCTGCCGAAGGTCCTGGCGGATCTTTACGAACTCACGGCCGCCCTTGGCGGCAGGATCTCCGGCGAGCACGGCATAGGGCATAAGCGCAAGAAGTACATGCGGATGTTCGTTTCCGAGCAATACCTCGACATGTGCCGCGCCATCAAACGCGCCCTGGACCCCAATAACATCTTGAACCCGGGGAAGATCTTCGACCTGTGAGACAGAGGCTTCAGCGATAGAAGTTCGTTCGCAGGCCGTCGCGGAGGGTTGGGCCGTGGCGGTTGACCCGGCCGCGCTCCACGAGCAGCCAGACCAGCACCGTTACCCAGAGCACCACGGATATCGCGACGACTATCGGCAGGGAAATGGTGCTGACAAGCGCCCAGGTTGCCGTCGGCGGGACCGCCGCGTTGGCCGGCACGACGTGCGGCTGGTATGCAGCCCAGCCGACCAGCACCGCGCCAAGCGCCGCGATTATCACCTGCCCCATGGCCGCGACCCACGCCCACGAAATGCTCAGCCGCTGCCGGCTGGCCCACAGCACCAGGAAGAGCGTGGCCGCCAGCCAGGCCAGGCCGACAAGGTCGATGACGATCCCGGCCTCGACAAATATGATCTTGAGCACATGGGCGCTGTCGCGCAGCGTGAAGTGCCTCACCGCCGAGGACTTGATGAGTTCCTGCACCGTCGACCGGCTGACGCCGGCAACGATGGCCCAAACGAGATAGCCGACGCCGGTGAAAGAAAGCGCCAAACCCACGTCGGTTCTGGATGTCCGTCGCAATCGTCCAAGCATGCCCCTATTACACCGCGCGGAGCCGGCTGGGTCAAACAAACCTGCACGGTTCATTCCCGCCTTCAAATGCGTTAGACTGTCGGGAACCATCAGAGGACGGCTATGCGAAACATTGCGATATGCATACTGGCGGGCCTGGCGATGGCGGCATGCGTGCAGGCCGACACCGTCTACATGAAGGATGGCAAGGTCTACCAGGGCCAGGCAACCCGCAAGGACGGCAAGGTCTACGTCAAGACCACCATGGGCGGCGTGCCTGTGACCATCACGGTCAATGCCACCGACGTCGAGCGGATACGCGAGTCGGAGCCCGCCACCAAGCCGGCGGGCGGCCCAACGTCGGCGCCACCGATCTCCCTGGATACCGGCCGGACGCTGGAAGACGCCATCACCCGCCCGGAAGCCATGGTTTTCCTGGCCATGCAAAAGCTGGCTGCAATGTCGCCCGGTATGGGCGGCTACGATGCCCGGCAAGACGTCAAGACTTTCCAGGCCAAGGCGCACGATGGCGAGCGCAAGGCCGATGGCAAGTGGTACTCGCCCAAGGAAGTCATCCGCGCCAAGGAGCGCTACCAGGAGTTCATCAAGGACTCCGGCGACGCCAAGAACGAGCTTCGGCGGGCCGAGACGGGCACGCCCAGCGCCCGGGCCGAGGTTCCAAGGCGATGCAGGGAGCTATCCTTGTTCTATCGCAAGGCCGCCACGGCCTGGCCAAACGACCTGCTGGGCGAGTTCCTGATGGGCGCCGCACAGATCGAGGGGCTCGATTTTATTGCGGCGCAGCACTCGTTCGAAAGGTGCATCGCCGCCGCGCCGAGGGTGGCGGCTTTCCATCATGGCAAGGCCTTGGCACTGGCCGGGCGAAATCAGCCCGTGGCCAGCCTCGCCTCGGCAATCGATGCGATCGAACTCCAGCCGGACTCGCAGGACGCCCTTGCCTTCCTCAAGCAGTCGCACGATGCGACGCCAGGCAACCTGATGGCCGATCCGATCTGCGTGCTGGCCAAGGCCATCATGGACCGCTACGAGACGCCGAGCCGGACATCCAGCGGCTTTCGGCGCGGCATAAGCTGGCTGATGCCGGGCAGGTCGGTTACGGCCTCGGAGCACAGCCTGCCGTCGCTGCCGATGGACCGGCTGGAGTTCCGCCGAGCCGTCGGCGTGCCGGTCGGCAAGCACGCCCTGCTGGCGGATAGCGCAGTACTCGACGGCGCGCTGGAGGCGTTCGTCGTAATCGACGGCAAGACAACCGTGCCCGCCCAGGTCGTCCGCACAAGCACGTACGGATCGAGCAGCAAGGTCGCCCTGCCTGTCGCGGTGGTTTACGTCCGTGACGTCGAGTTTACGCCCCTGCCCGCCGACGGTAAGGAAAAGCCCGGCAAGAACCAGGCGGTCAGCTTCTACGGACTGGCGTTCTTCGAGCAGATGGGCGGCAGGATTCGCCCGGTGGACGCGATTGTCCGCGGCGCCGACCCCAATGGTTCGGCGGCACTCTCGGCCCAGTTGATTCCCGGCGAGGGCGCCGGGCCGGTCATTTCCAAAAGCGGCTCGCTACTGGGCTTCCTGGCCGGGCGGACCGACCCCACGGCTGACGGCGGCGGATCCGACCGGTTCGTGCCCGTCCAGGACCTCTCGGCCCTAATCAAGCGGGCCCAGCAGTCTTCCGGCACGGGGTACAGCAGTTACAGCCGCAACAAGAGGCAAGTCGCGCCCAAGCCCGCGACAGGGCAGTATTTCACCGTCTTCGTAACCGCCGCCGAGTACCCCAAGAGACGGGGTTCCTGATCCCCGCCCGCGTGGGCTTGCTATGGGTCCTATGGGTCCTATGCGTCCTATCTTCCCTGCAATCTCATGCCGGGCGGGCTTGCTTCATTCAGAGTTGATAGATAGAGTAAGCGTTTGTCTATCGCCAAGGCCTCAGGAGATACGGATGAACGCATTGGAGAAGGTGGACCCGGAGATCGCTCGGATCATCCAGTCCGAGCAGCGCCGGCAAGCTGAGACGCTGGAGATGATCGCGTCGGAGAATCACGTTTCGGCACCGGTGCTCGTGGCGCTGGGGTCCATCCTCACCGACAAGTACGCCGAGGGCTATCCCGGCAAGCGGTACTATTGCGGCAACGCCAATGTTGACTCCGTCGAGACTCTTTGCATCGAGCGTGCCAAGAAGCTCTTCGGGGCCGAGCACGCCAACGTCCAGCCTCACTGCGGCACCAGCGCCAACCTGGCGGTATACATGGCCTGCCTGAAGCCCGGCGACAGGATCATGGGCATGGAGCTCGCTCACGGCGGGCACCTCTCGCACGGCATGAAGATAAACGCATCGGGCCTGTTCTACGACTGCCGCTCGTACGGCGTGGATCCGGCGACCGAGCGGCTGGACATGGGCGCCGTCCGCCGGGCGGTGCTGGAGCAGCGGCCCAGCCTGCTGATCGCCGGCGCGTCGGCCTATCCGCGGATCATCGACTTCGCGGCGTTCGGGCAGATCGCCAAAGAGGCCGGCTGCCTGCTGATGGCGGACATCGCCCACATAGCCGGGCTGGTCGTCGGTGGCGTCCACCCCTCGCCCCTGCCGCACGCGACGTTCGTGACGACCACCAATCACAAGACCCTTCGCGGCCCGCGCGGCGGAATCATCCTCTGCACCGCCGAATGGGCCAAGCGGATCGACGCGGCCGTGTTCCCGGGCCTCCAGGGCGGACCCCTCGAGCACGTTATCGCGGCAAAGGCCGTGGCGTTCCACGAGGCGATGAAACCGGAATTCAGAAAGTACGCCGCGACCATCGTCGCCAATGCCAAGACCCTGGCCGAGGAACTGCTGGCTCGCGGCTGGCGCCTGGTCTCCGGCGGCACCGACAACCACATGCTGATGATCGACCTGCGAAGCCGCAAGCCCGACCTGACCGGGCACCAGGCGGCCGAGTGGCTCGCCGCGGCGGGAATCATAACCAACAAGAACTCCATCCCCTTCGACCCGCGAAAACCCGTTCACACGTCCGGCATCCGCATGGGCACGCCGGCGCTGACCACGCGCGGCATGGGTCCGGCCGAAATGAAAACCATCGCCGACTGGGTGGACATGGTGCTAAACTCCGACGGCGACCAGGGCGTTATCGACCGTGTCCACCGCCTGGTGCTGGAATTGTGCCGGCAGTTCCCCATAGCCAACAATCCGACGTGAGCCGATATAGAACAGTAAGATTATTAATATAAGCTCCCCACGGAGGTGCCGCCATGCGAGAGGTCTATCGGATCCTGGACGCAAACTTCAACCGGGCGCGGGAAGCCCTGCGCGTAACGGAAGACTGCGGACGATTCGCCCTCAACGACCCAGCCGTCACCGCCATGGCCAAGAATCTCCGCAGCGACCTGGCGGAAGTGCTCAAGAGCATGCCCGCCGACGAGTTCCTCGTCAGTCGGGACACCCCGGGCGATATCGGAACGGAAATCACCAGCCCGACCGAGAACACGCGCGGCGGCCTGGCCGACGTGGTTACCGCCGCGTGCAAGCGCCTTACCGAGGCCCTTCGGACCATCGAGGAATACAGCAAGTTCATCGCACCGGACTACGTCCTGAAGACCGAGCGGATGCGATACAACGCCTACACGCTGGAAAAGCGGATCCTGTGCCGGCTGATGGTCTCTCGGCGATTCGCGGACTCCAAACTCTACGTGCTCATCGGCAGCGGGATGTGCAAGGGCAGCCTGAAGGAAACCGCCCGCGCCGCAATCGCCGGCGGCGCCGACGTGATCCAACTCCGCGACAAGCCCGTCGCCGACGACGAGTTGCTCGCCCTGGCGGCTGAACTGCGGGACCTGACCGACGAGACTGGCAGGATATTCATCGTCAACGACCGGCCCGACATCGCCGCGATCGTCGGGGCCGACGGCGTGCATCTCGGCCAGCACGACCTGCCCGTCGCCGAAGCGCGCCGCCTGCTGAGGCCCGGCGCGATCGTCGGACGAAGCACGCACACGCTTGAGCAGGCCAGGGCCGCCGTCGCCGAAGGCGCCGACTACATCGCCATCGGCCCGATCTTCGAGACGGGCACTAAAGATGCCGGCCCCGTCGTCGGCCTCGAACTGCTCCACGAGGTGGCCAGGCACATCACACTGCCCATCGTCGCCATAGGCGGTATCACGCCGGAGAACGCGAAATCCGCAATCGACGCCGGAGCAAGAACCGTCGCCGTCTGCGGCGCCATCTGCTCATCCGAAAAACCCCAGGCCACCGCCGAAGCCATCTGCGCCGCCATCCGCTAAGCAGTCTTCGGCAAGCGCAATAAAGTGGGCGGCCGACACGTGGCGCGCGGGGGGGGACGCGCCGGGGTCCATGTCTGACCGCCCATGTAGCTTGATCCAACTTCCCATCTGGGTATTTAATGATAGGCTCAACTGCTCGGAAAATAAAGCTGAATTCCTGTCGTTTTTTTCCGCAATGCCATGCACCACTCTTTTCCCCACCCGCGCTTTGCCGTATTGATTGACGGCGTATGCCCAAAACTGCTGGCCGGCAGTCCCAAACATCCAGCCCGGCCGAGAAGAGCCGCCCATGTATCAGGCAGACAGGCCACCCCCGCCATCACGCCCGTTGAGCGATGAACAAGGTGGCACCCGAACCTGGACCCATTCCGGCTGGAAGCGCAAGACCAGTTCCGGCCAGCCCGATGAAATCCGGAAAACTGAACATTTTCGCGTATGTTGATTCCGTGCAACACCTGTCGACTGTTTGGCAACCACCCCGCAACAACTTGTCTTAGCAGCTTTTATCGAATTATCTTGCTGCGCGATGTTTGCCTGCCGCTGCGCCGACGCCCGGCAACAAGAACCCGACGTTTTGGCGCCAATAAAACCTATAACTTTACAGAATAGCGGTTTAGATGGATTCCCCGCCGTTATTCCGATTGCTCACTATGCACTTGGCACATGCATTGTAGCAAGAGAACAGTGGAGGGCCTTTACCGGAGGGTAGAGGCCTAAAGAAGAGGGCTGCGACGGCTGACGAGGCCTTATTGGCTGCGGCTGTCCGTCCAAAGATAAGCGAGGGCCGAGTCGATCATGTCCAGCCGGATCGACTCGGTTTTTTTTGCGCCTTGGGACTACGAGCTTGCTTTGGCTTTTTTGCTGGTCCGGCGGCCCTTGCCGGTCTTGCCCGCCTTGCCGGTTCGCTTCACAGCCTCGCCGTCCATGGCTATGTCCAGCACATCGCTGATGGTGCGGGCAAAATGGAATTTCAGTTCCTTGCTTATCTCCTGGGGAATGTCAACGAGGTCCTTGCGGTTCCGCGCCGGCAGGATCACCGTGCTGATGCCCGCGCGCCGGGCGGCCAGGACCTTCTCCTTGACCCCGCCGATGGGCAACACCAGCCCGCGGAGGGTTATCTCGCCGGTCATGGCCACGTCGTGTCGGACGGGCTTGTGCGTCAGCAGGCTCGTCAGGGCGGTTACCATCGCCACGCCTGCTGACGGGCCGTCCTTCGGCACGCCCCCGGCCGGGACGTGAATGTGGATGTCCTGCTTGGCCAACTTTTTCAAGTCGATCTTGAGCTTGCCGGCAACGCTCTTGACGTAGCTCATGGCCGCCATTGCCGACTCTCGCATCACGTCGCCGATCTGCCCGGTAAGCGTCAGTAGCCCCTTTCCCGGGTACGCGGCCGCCTCTATGAAAATAATCTCCCCGCCGTTTGGGGTGTACGCCAGGCCTGTCACGACGCCGGGCACGCTGGTTCGCAGGGCCAGTTCGCTCTCATACTTGGCCGGGCCAAGCACATCGGTGATGAAACGCGAGTTGATCTTCCGCGATCTGGCCTTGCCCCCGGCAATCATGGCCGCGACGCGCCGGCAGACCGTGCCGAGCTGGCGTTCCAACTCCCGCACGCCGGCCTCGCGGGTGTAGTCGTCGATGATCCGCTGGACGGCCTCCTCGGGCCAGGCAACCTGGGAGTCCTTGAGCCCGTTTTCCTTGCGCTGCCGGGGCACGAGGTACTTCATCGCGATGCGGAGCTTCTCCCGCCGCGTGTAACCCGGCAGTTCGATCACCTCCATCCGGTCCCGCAGCGCCGGCGGGACCGTGCCCATGTAGTTGGCCGTCGCGATGAACATCACGCGCGACAGGTCGAACGGCACGTTGAGGTAGTGGTCCTGGAACGAGAAGTTCTGGGCCGGGTCCAGCACCTCCAGCAGGGCCGAAGTCGGGTCGCCGCGGAAATCGCTGCCGACCTTGTCCAACTCATCGAGCATGAACACCGGGTTGTTGGTCCCGGCCTTGCGGATCTCCTGCACGATCCGACCGGGCATCGCGCCGATGTACGTGCGGCGATGGCCCCGCAACTCGGCCTCGTCGTGCATGCCGCCGAGGCTCATGCGGATGAAATTGCGCCCGGTGGCGCGCGCTATGGACTGGCCCAGACTCGTCTTGCCCACGCCGGGCGGACCCACGAAGCACAGGATAGGCCCGCGGGTATCGGGCGCCAGCTTGCGAACGGCGATGTATTCCAGTATCCGCTGCTTGACCTTCTCCAGGTCGTAGTGGTCCGCGTCGAGCACCTCGCGGGCGATGTTTACGTCCAGGCGGTCTTCCGTCATCTTGCTCCACGGCAACTCGACCATCCAGTCCAGGTAGGTGCGCAGGACGTGATACTCCGGGCTCGCCACGGGAATCTTCGCCAGCCGCTCTAGCTGCCGCTCGGCCTCGGCCTGAACCGGCGGGGCCATGCCGCCCGCCTTGATCTTGGCGTTAAGCTCCTCGAGCTCCTCGCCACGCTCATCGGCCTGGCCAAGCTCCCTCTGGATCGCCTTGAGCTGCTCCTGGAGGAAGTATTCGCGCTGGGTCTTGTCGATGTTGCTCTTGACCTGGTCCTGGATCTTGTTGGAAAGCTCCAGCACCTCGAGCTGTCGCTGAAGCTCGACGCCAATGCGCCGCAGCCGGCTGTTTATGTCCAACTCCTCGAGGAACTGCTGCTTGTGGGCAAGCTCCATCTGAATGTTGCTGGCAAGGAAGTCCGCAAGCGAGCCCGGCGACTCGAGGTTGTTCAGCACCACCGCCGCCTCGTCCGGAATGTTCGGTGAAAGCTGGACGATCCGCATCGCGGCGTTGCGGGCGTTCATCACCAGCGCGTCGGTCTCCGTCGTGTGAGTCAGCACGTCCGACAGCTCATGCACCTCGGCCATGAAAAACGGCTCGGTCTGAGTCCACCGATCTATCTTGACGCGCTTGGCGCCGCTGACGATCGCGCTCTGGTTGCCTTCCTCCATGCGCAGAAGCTTGAGCACGACCGCGGCCGTGCCGACGGTGTAAATGTCGTTGACGCCGGGGTCGTCGACCGACGCTTCCTTCTGGCAGACAATGACGATGACCTTCTGCTCCGGCAGGACCGTATCCAGCAGCTTCTTGGACTTTTCCCGGCCGAGGGATATCGGCACGATCGTGCCGGGAAACAGCACCATGTTCCGCACAATGAGCACGGCCGCGACCTGCGGGATGCGGACATGCCCGGGCACGGCTATTCTCTGCTCGCCCATCTGAGCGGGCACGAGAATCTCCGGCTCGTCGTCGTGGACGACGGTTGGCTTGCCCAGTCTGGTCGGTTTATCTTCGGCCATGCTACACGAGCCTCTTTCTGGGGATTCTCACCCACAGGTATCCACCTTTATATGTCGCCTCGATGGCGTCGACGTCCACGTCATCGGGCAGCTTTACATCTCGCAGGAACCGGCCCTGATCGATCTCCATGAGGTGCAGCCGCACTTCCCCCTTGCCCTTGTCGTCCGGGTTGCTGGGCATGGGGCGCTCGCCCGTGATGAAAAGCGAGCCGTTCTCGATGCGCAGGTCGATCTCGCCGGCTTGCATTCCGGCAAGCTCTGCCACGAGGCAGTAGTGGTCGGGGAACTCGCAGAGGTTGATCGCCGGCCTCCACACGTCGCATGGGCCGAAATGCCTGAAGCTGGCGCCCAGGACCTTGTCCATCCAACGGCCCATCTGTTCGCCGATTGGCGTGAACTTGTCCTCTTCCGCTAAACGAATACCATTGGCCATGACTGATACCCCATCTCAAGGCCTTGGTCAGCCAACCGGGCCGACCCTTCACCCGCCAGGCGGAACCAGCGACATGTCAGACACAACACATCCCGGCCTGACGAACATCCGGCGGCGCGACACAAACCCATCCGCCACCTTCTGCAACGCACCGTATGAATTGTAACGAGCCGAAGCCAAAAGGCCAGTGGCCAGGGTGAACAAACTGTCAACCACAGTCGGACATGAGCCTTCGGCCCGTCGTACCTCCTTCAATCGGGCCTTCCGCGATGTCAAGCCTTCGATATTGCCATCCCCGCCCGCCCCGCGTATCATGTGCCCTTCACCCCGGAATGGACTTGTGAGGCCACCGCAATGAGCGAGCGAATCGGACAAGCGGAAACCATCGTAATCCTGGACTTCGGCAGCCAATACGCACAGCTTATCGCGCGCCGAGTTCGCGAGAACGGCGTCTACAGCGTGCTGGCCCGGCCGGACATCTCGGCCTCGGAAATCCGCGACCTCAACGTCAAGGGCCTGATATTTACCGGCGGGCCGTCCAGCGTGTACGAGGCCGGCGCGCCGCGATGCCGCAAGGAAATCTTCGAGCTCGGCGTGCCGATCCTGGGAATCTGCTACGGGATGCAGCTCTGCTGCCAGATGCTCGGCGCGGACATCAAGCCCACCGCCTCCCGCGAGTTTGGCCGGGCGTCGCTGACCGTCCTCGAAGCCGACACGCTCCTGAAGAACATCCCCGCCGTCACGAGCGTGTGGATGAGCCACGGGGACCAGATCCACGACCTCGGGCCGGACTTCATCCCGCTGGCGACCACCGCCACATGCCCCTACGCGGCCGTGCGGCACCGCAAGATCCCGTTCTTCGGCGTGCAGTTCCACCCGGAGGTCACGCACACGCCGCACGGCAACGAGATATTCGTCAACTTCCTTTACGACGTTTGCGGCTGCCTGGGCCTCTGGAAGATGGGCTCGTTCATCGAGCAGGTCGTCGCGGATGTCCGTCGTCGCGTCGGACCCGACGAGCGGGTCATCTGCGGGCTTTCCGGCGGCGTGGACTCCTCGGTCGTCGCGGCCATGCTTCACAAGGCCATCGGCGAGCGCCTTTCGTGCATCCTCGTCGACAACGGCCTGCTGCGGATGAACGAGGTCGAGCGGGTCCGCACAACCTTCGCCGGCCACTTCCACATACACCTGACGGTCATCGAGGCCGAAAATGAGTTTCTGACTCTCCTGGCCGGCGTGACCGACCCGCAGGAGAAGCGCCGCATCATCGGCCATGCGTTCATCGACATGTTCAAGCAAGCCGCCAAGAGCATCCCCAACGCCCGCTACCTTGCCCAAGGCACGCTGTACCCGGACGTGATCGAGTCCGGGCATTCGCTTGCCGGCCAGGCCGCGAACATCAAGCTGCACCACAATGTCGGAGGCCTGCCGGCGGAGCTGGGCTTCGAGCTTATCGAGCCGCTTCGCGACCTGTTCAAGGACGAGGTCCGCCGCGCCGGCGAGCTGCTCGGCCTGCCGCCCACGCTGGTATGGCGCCACCCCTTCCCCGGCCCCGGCCTGGCCGTGAGATGCCTCGGCGAGGTCACCCGCCAGCGCCTCGAAGTCCTCCGCAAGGCCGACAACATCCTGCTGGAGGAAATCCACACCAACAACCTCTACCGCAAGTGCGCCCAGACATTCGCCGTCCTGCTGCCAGTGCAGTCCGTCGGCGTGATGGGCGACGGCCGAACGTATGAGGACGTGGTCGCCGTCCGCTCCGTGGACACCGCCGACTTCATGACGGCCGACTGGTCCAGAATACCCTACGACGTGCTGGCGACGATCTCCAACCGAATCATCAACGAGGTCCGCGGCGTCAACCGCGTGGTCTACGACATCTCAAGCAAACCGCCGGCTACCATCGAATGGGAGTAGCGGTGAGAAACGGCGGAACCCGGAACCAGGAACAGAAACCTGGTGAAAGCACGTGTTTCGGGCTCCGAGGCCTGTTCGCTTCAGCGAGCAGGGTTGTCTCCGTGGGTGGTCTTGGTCGCCTCTTGCCATTCCCAGCCGGAGGGGATACCTTTATGACGGTCGCGCCACCGGCGCCGCATGGATAGCAGGAGAAACGCACGATGCCCGAAACACCGACGGACCGCCCGGACACGGCGGGCCAGACCGAGGCCAAATGCTCGGAGAGCAAGGTGCTTGTCGTCGACGACAACGCTCAGAACCTTGAGTTGCTGGTGGCATATCTCGACAGCCTGAAATGCCGCGTCACCACGGCCGTCGACGGCATCGAGGCCCTGGAGAAGATCGAGCGGGATTGCCCGGACCTGATCCTGCTGGACATAATGATGCCCCGCATGAGCGGCTACGAGGTGTGCCGCAAGATCAAGGCCGACCCGCAGACCCGTGACACCCCGGTGATTATGGTCACGGCGCTGAACGAGCTTGGGGACATCCAGCGTGGGGTCGAAAGCGGCACGGACGACTTCATCACAAAGCCCGTCAACCGCCTGGAACTCGTCACGCGGGTAAGGAGCCTGCTGCGGGTGCGGCACCTGCGAAGCGAGTTGGACCGGGCGCTGGCGTACCTGAAGGAAGTCGAGGACGGCCCGGTAGGCGAAGACGCCCCGGCCGACAAGGATTCACGCTGAACGCGCCCAACCTCGCGGGCCCCCCGTGCGTAGTATGATTCTTGAAGGCGCCAATGTTGTTCATTGCCACTGGAGAACCGCCATGAGACCTCGATCACGACTGGCCGGGATCGCCGCAACGATGCTGATTGTCCTGGCCGCTCAGGCGTGTGTGCCGCCGCCGGCGCCCGTGACGGCCGACGCAAACGCCTCCGCCCAGGCAATCCCGCGGGCGACCAGCCGGACGCAGGCCGGCGACGCGGTCGTCGTTAAGCTCGACAACGGGCTGACCGTCATCATCAAGCCCATGCACACGGCCCCGGTCGTCTGCGTGCGGTCGTTCGTGCATACCGGCGGGATTTACGAAGGGTCCTGGCTGGGCTGCGGAATCAGCCACCTCTGCGAGCACCTCACGGCCAAGAGCGAGGATGAGGAGGCGGCCCCCGAGGCCCAGGCCGGCATGGCCGCCAGCAGGGAGATCACTTCAGACATCGGCGGGCAGTCCAACGCCTCCACGTCGATGGACATCACGCAGTACTACATCTCCGCCTCCAGCTCCAAGGCGATGGAGTGCATCGACCTGATCGCCACGTGGATGGCCCGGCCCAACATAACCAGGCCGGACTTCCAGCGCGAGCACGGCGTCGTGCAGCGCGAGTTGGAACTCGGCAAGGACGACCCCGACCGCCAGATGTGGTACGCCCACGCCGCGGACGTATTCCGCGGCCACCCGGCGGCGGTGCCGATCATCGGCTATGCAGGCCCGCTGGCGGCCCTGACGTACGAGGACGTAATCAAGTACCACGACCTTACGTATGTGCCGCAGAACATGGTCTTCGTGGTGGCAGGCGACGTGGAAGTCGAGGCCGCCCTGGACCGCGTTCGAAAGGCGTTTGCCGGCTTCAACGCCGGGCGCGAGCCCCGGCACAACCTGCCGGCCGTCGAGCCGCTCCCGGGTGTCATCCGAACCGCAATGGGCCATCCGGAACTCAAGGAAACCATGCAGGAGATGAGCTTCCGGACCGTTGCGCTGCTGGGCGACGATCTCTGCTCGCTCGACGTGCTGGACGGCGTCCTCTCTTCCGGCCAGAACAGCCGGCTCGTGGCGAAGCTCCTCCGCCAGCAGCGGCTGGTGACGAGCATATCCAGCAGCTCCTTCACGCCGGACTGGGGCAAGGGCATGTTCAACGTCTCGTTCCGCTGCTCGCCCGACAAGGCCGACGCGGCCGAGCAGGCCGTCCTGGCCGAACTGGCCCTGGTCGCCGAGAAGGGCGTGGACGCCGCCGAGCTCGAGCGCGCCAAGCGACAGATCATCGCCGGCTTCGTGTACCAGCAGCAGTCCGTCGAGTCCGTCAGCCGGCAACTCGGCTCGGACTACCTTTCCACGGGCGACGCGAGCTTCTCGCGGAGCTACACCAAGCGAATCGACGCGGTCTCGGCCGAGCAGGTCCAGGCAGCGGCGAAAAAGTACCTCACGCCCGACCGCATGGTCGTCACGCGGATGGTTCCCGCAAGCACCTTGCCCGCGATCGGCGCCTCCGCCGCCGCGTCGGCTGCCTCCAAGACCGTCACGCTCAAGCTGCCAAACGGCCTGCGAGCGGTCCTTACCAGCACCGACGCGGTGGACTTGGTCTCCATGGCTTTCGTCGCCAAGGGTGGGCTGATGGTCGAGGACGCCACGACCAACGGGCTGGGCGAAATGATGGCGTCGCTCGCCGTCAAGGGCGCCGGCGACCAGACGTCCGAGCAGATCGCCGACTTCTTCGCCAACGCCGGCGGGAGCATCTCCGGCTCGTGCGGCAACAACTCGACATACTGGCAGGCGTCGGTGCTGTCGGGCAGCTTCGACAAGGCGCTGTCGATCCTGGCCGACGTGGTCCAACATCCCGCCTTCCCGCAAAAGGAGCTCGACATCCTTCGCCCGCGGCAGCTCGCGGCCATTGACCGCATTGACGAGGACTGGGCCCCGCAGCTCATGGCGAAGTTCCGCGGGGAGTTCTTCAAGGGCTCGCCACTGGCGATGCTGACCGACGGCAACAAGGACGTGGTCGCCAAGGCGACCGTCGAACAGCTCCGTGAGCACCACCGCAAGTACGTTCGCGGCGGCGACAGCGTGCTGGCAATCTTCGGGAAGTTCGACGCCGACGCCGCGGCCGAGAGAGTGAAAACACTCTTCGCCAACCTGCCCGACGGGACGGTCGATAGCAAGATCCCGCCGGCGCCAAAGGTCCCCGCCGACGGCAAGCGTGTCGTCTTGAAGACCGAGAAGAATATCGCCGCCGTGGTCGTTGCCGTTCCGGGCATGACGATCGACAACCCCGACCGCTTCCCGCTGAACGTGCTGGACACGATCATCAGCGGCTACCGCATGCCCAGCGGCTGGCTCCACACGGAGCTTCGCGGCAAGCAGTTGGTGTACGTGGTCCACGCCTACAACTGGCCCGCGCTGGCGCCGGGCGCGTTCATCACCTACGCCGCCGGCGCGCCGGACAAGGCGCCGGAAATCCTCCGCATCATCGACAAAAACCTGCGAAAGGCATCCAACTACACGCCGACCGAGGCGGAGATCAAGCGGGCCGTCAACACCATCCTCACCGCCGACGTGCTCGGCAACCAGTCGATGAGCTCGCTCGCGATGACCGCGGCCACCGACGAGCTGTTCGGATTCGGCTACGACTTCCGCAACAAGCTCGAAGGAATCTACGCCAAAATAACCCCCGCCGACGTGGCGGCCGTGGGAAAGAAATACCTCTCCGGCGGATACTTTACCGTGGTGACAACGCCGGATCCGAAGTTGGTGGAGAAGACAAAGGAAGCACAATGACAGACAACGAAAAGCAAACCGACCTTCTCTCGATGACGGTTCGGCAGTTCGTGGCTGCCACGGCCGGTAAGACTCCGACGCCGGGCGGCGGCAGTGTCGCCGGAGTCGTCGGCGCGCTGGCGGTGGCGCTGGGCGAAATGGCGCTTAATTTCTCCATCGGCAAGAAGAAGTTCGCCGAGTATGCCAACGAGCACCAGCATCTGCTGTCGCGTTTCGGCCGGGCCAGGAAAATGTTCCAGCAACTCGTCACCGACGACATCGCGGCGTTCACCACCTACCAGGAGGCATCGCGTCTGCCGGACGGCCCGGAAAAGGATCAGGCGATGGAGATCGCCACCGCGGCGGCAATCGACGTGCCCCGCGAGGCCGCCAAGCTCGCCCTGGCCGTGCTGGGCGACCTGGAAACACTGGCGAAAATATGCAACCAGTATCTCATCAGCGACCTCGTAGCGGGCGCCGCGCTGTGTGAGGCGGTCAGCAGGCTGTGCGACTACAACGTCCGGATCAACGCCGCCAACGTCCGTGACCCAGGCCCGGCCGAGCAGATCCGCCTGGGCAGCGCCGCCGACCTCGCCGCCGCCGTAGCGTGCCGCAACCGTATCGAACAGTCCATCAAGGAAGTGCTGCCGTAACCCATGGCCAAGGAATACAATATAACCCGCACCGCCTGCCGATGCACCGTCTGCCGGCAGGAGTTGGCGACCCAGCAGGAGTTCGTGGCCACGGTCCGCGAGATAGCCGGACCCGACGACGAGGATGAGTTGGTCCGCCAGGATTACTGCCTTAACTGCTGGGAGCCCGCCCGCGAGGCGACAACGGCGGACAAGTCGGTGTTCGGCATCTGGCATGCCCGCGTGCCGACGCCCAAGGAAAAGAAGAAGACCTTCGTCGACAACGAGCTTCTGGTGAGCTTCTTCGACCGCCTCGACGACGCCGCCGAGCCGGCGAAGGTGCAGTTCCGCTTCGTCCTGGCGCTGATACTCATGCGGAAGAAGCTCCTGACGTACGACGGCATCGAGACAGGCGAAGGCGACCAGCCCTGGCTGGTGCACTTCCGCGGATCGGGGCGAAAATGCAAGGTCGCCGACCCCCACATGGACGAGGATAAGATCGCCCAGGTCAGCCGGCAACTCGGCGAAGTGCTGGAGGGGGACCTTTGAGAAGAAGTAGGTAGTAGTTAGTAGGAAGTAAGAAGTAGAAAGTAGGAAGTAGAAAGTAGAAAGCAGGAAAGAAGAAGTAGAAAGCAAGAAACAACAAGCAGGAAAGCCCAGGGACAGCAATATGAAGTGGCCTGAAGCCCAGGGATAGCAATCCCTGGGAATCTTGTAAGTGCCGACAGTGGAGATCACTGCTTTGCCACCCTTGGATCCAAGAGTCAGAACCTATGACCTTCTTTTCAAAGCATAGAACACGGACTTCATTGAGGAAGACATATGAAGTATGTTTCTCCTCTGCGCTCTCCGCGTTCTCTGCGTTGAGATATTCTTTGCTGTTTCTTCTCGGCGCGGGCCTGGCTCTGGCTGCCGGCTGCGCCGCGCCCTGCCCGGACAAACTCGCCAGCATTGACCAGATCGTCGCGGCCCACAACACCAACGCCGCCTCCGTGCCCCGACTGTGGGCGCGGGTGGAGATGGACGTAACGCTCAAGCCCCAGTCAGGACCTGAAATGACCTGGCGGTCCGGCTCGCCGACCGGCCTGCTGCTCTACCGCCGCGGCCCCAAGCCCGACGGGCCGCACGACTTCGTGCTGATCGGGCGCGAGACCGCCTCCGTCGAACTCTTCCGTCTGGGCGCCAGCATTGCCCAGGGCCTCTATTACTTCTGGTACAAGTTCGGCGACCGCGCCGGCGCATGGTATGGCCGGCTCGCCCTG